>LNFM01004694.1_pt1 | contig 46117 bp, 42 predicted proteins | sample 596031 | NCBI WGS metagenome assembly LNFM01 (sample SAMN04254537, study PRJNA301005) | activated carbon metagenome | isolation source: dual media filters at the Ann Arbor, Michigan drinking water treatment plant | place: USA: Ann Arbor
TCTCCATCATACCGGGGAAACGAGGCCTCGCGCCCTGGTGTGCAGACGTCAGCGAGCCGATTTCAGTGCAATAACAAATGAGGAAACGTAACATGCTGATCACCGCTAAGTCTGGCTCGGCCATTGCCGCCGCCGCTGCCGCTCTTCTGCTTTCCGGCGCCGTCGCCTCCCCATCGATCGCCGCGTCCGATGCCAAGGGTCACTGCGTTGGTGCCAACAGCTGCAAAGGCACCAGCGCATGCAAGACGGCCAAGAATGAATGTGGTGGCCTCAATGCGTGCAAGGGCCAAGGCTTCCTGCAGTTGACCAAGGCCGAGTGCGATAAAATCGAAGGCGCGAAATTCGAAGAAATGAAGATGGACGACAAGAAGATGGACGATAAGAAGGGCTAAGCCCTGCGAACGGTTCCGGTTGCGCGCTGTGCGGTGCTGGTCTGCCTCTTGCTCCCGCAGTACGGCCGCGCGCATCCGGAACCAACTTTGCGAGAAAAACGACGCATGACGACCAAGTCCACCGAGCCGTCCGTTTCGCGTCCGAGGTATCTTGGTTTCGGCCTGGGTCTTCGTCCGCAGCACTATGCCGATATTCTTGACGGCAATCCGGACATAGATTGGTTCGAGGTCATCTCCGAGAACTACATGGTGCCCGGCGGCCAGCCGCTGCGCATGCTGGAACGAATTCGAGCCCGCTATCCCATCGTCATGCACGGCGTTTCGCTATCGATCGCCTCGACATCGCCACTGGATCACGACTATCTCACCGGACTGCGCACGCTCGCCGATCGTTTCGAGCCCGAGTTCGTCTCCGACCATTTGTGTTGGACCGGCGTTCACGGCGTCAACCTTCACGATCTTCTACCTGTCCCCTACACCCGCGAAGCGCTTGATCACGTCTGCGCGCGCGTATCAGCCGTGCAAGACGCCATCGCCCGTCCCCTCGCTCTGGAAAACGTCTCCAGCTATATCGAGTACGCCCACTCGGACATGACCGAATGGGACTTCCTGGCCGAACTCACGCGCCGCACCGGCTGCTGGCTGGTCCTCGACGTCAACAATGTGTTCGTGTCCGCCTTCAATCATGGTTGGAACGCGCATCGATTTATCGACACCATACCGCGCGATCGTGTCGTGCAATTCCACCTCGCCGGCCACGAACATGCGATGACCCACATCATCGATACGCACGATGCGCTTGTGCCGCCCGAGGTCTGGGATCTTTACGCCTATGCCGTCGACCGCTTCGGCGCCGTCTCGACCATCATCGAGCGCGACGACCACATTCCACCCCTCGCCGATATGGTGAGCGAACTTTCCATCGCCCGCCGCATCGCAGGTGAACGAATTCCGGCGCTCGCCGAGGTCTCATGATATGCGCCGCCGGTCCTCTCCAAGCCTCGCGGCTCTCCAATCGGATCTGCAAGCCGCAATCCTATCCGGCGATGTAAGATCAGTCGTCCCCCTCGTTCGCGCTGGCGCCCATGCCCCGCGCGACACACTCGTCGGTGTTTACACCTCAGCCTACGTGCTGCGCCTCATCGGCATCCTGAAAGCCGACTTCCCGCTAACGCACGCCTACATGGGCGACAGCGCCTTTGATCGGGCAGCTCGATCCTACATCGCAGCCCATCCCTCCCCACACCGCAGCGCCCGCTGGGTCGGCGACCGCTTCGCTCCGCATCTCGCCACCGATCGCGAATTCGCCGCCGAGCCCCAGTGCGGTGAACTCGCCGCTCTGGAATGGGCGCTGGGCCTCGCCTTCGATGCGCCAGATGCGCCGCACGTGTCGCTCAGCGACATGGCCGCCGTCCCGCCCGAAGCGTGGGGCGAGATGATCTTTTGCGCGCATCCCTCAGCGGCCATCCATACAGAGGCATGGAACACTTTTCTGATCTGGTCGGCCCTCAAAGAGAACACCGCGCCGCCGCCCGCCAGCCGTCATGCCGAGCCCGTCTCCTTCCTGATCTGGCGGCGGGACGGCACGCCCACCCTTCGCGGCCTCGCTCCCGAGGAAGCCATGCTGTGGCAAGAGGCGGCCCGCCCCGTTCCGCTCGCCCGCATGTGTGAATTGGCGGCCAGCTTCGATGATCCCGAAACCGCCGCCACCCGCGTCGCCGCCTACGTCCACGGCTGGCTGCATGGGGGCGCGCTCTCCGCTGTATCGCTCCCAAACACCGCGACAGGCTTTTCCCATTCCGCGCCTCTGCTATAAGACGCCTCGACCATGCGTCAGGTCCCGTAGCTCAGCCGGATAGAGCGACAGTTTCCTAAACTGTAGGTCGCAGGTTCGAGACCTGCCGGGATCGCCACCGTGCATCGCCACCGTGCACCGCCAGCGCCGTGTCCGCGCAGAATGTGCGACCGCCTTCAAATCCCCGTCGTCCAAAAGCAGGTTGGTTAACGGGGCCCGTCAGTGGGCCGCGCGTGTTAGGCGGGTTTTCAGGCGAGCTGATCAAATCTTGTGCGGCGACCCGTCGCGCACATCGGTTGGGCAACCGCCAACCGTCAGAAAAACCTAATAAATCCTGACTGGCACGTCCCTTGCCTTAACTGGCACGAGGATTATTTTCCTCTCGGGAAAATTCTCAGGCCACTTCCCAGCCTTTCGGGGGGTGACGAGTTGGGGCTTAAACAAGAGAGCGCAGGGACATGGAGCAACAGATAGCCGACCTAACGGCCAAGCTGGCTGCACTGGAAGCGAAGTCTTCTACTGGTGGTGTATCGCGTTGATGATCGTCATCCACGCCGGATTTCTCGCCTATGAAATGGGCGCATCGCGCGCCAAAAACGTGCTCGCCTCGGGCATCAAGAACATCCTCGCCTTCGCCTTCATCGTTCCAACCTTCTTCTTCTTCGGTTGGTGGATCTATCTGGCATTCCCTGGCGGCATCACAGTCGCCGACGCCGCCGCTGACGGCCTGCCGTGGGCTCAAAAGATGGGCCCCAACCTTGCCGATAACGCCACGGGCATCTTCTGGGGCGCCTTTGCCCTGTTCGCCGCGACCACCGCGTCGATCATGTCGGGTGCCGTCATCGAGCGCATTCGGATGACGGGTTTCATCATCCTCGCCATCTTCCTCGGCTCCGTGGTCTGGATCCTCGGCGCGTCGTGGGGCTGGCATCCGTCGGGTTGGCTGACGACCGAATATGGCTTCCATGACGTCGGCGCCGCTGGTTGCGTGCACTTGATCGCCGGTGCCTTCGCGCTCGGCGTTCTGATCAACCTCGGCCCCCGCATCGGCAAGTTCAATGCGGACGGCACGGCCAACGAAATCGGTGGCCACAACATGCCGATGACGGTCATCGGGTTGATGCTGATCATCGTCGGTTTCTTCGGCTTCCTTGGCGGCTGCATCATCTATGTCAACGGCGGCCAGTGGACGAACATCTACGGTCAGCCCACGACGCTCTCGGCATTCTCCTTCAACACACTGATGGGCTTCTGCGGCGGCCTGATCGGCGCATGGGTCAAGACACGTGATCCCTTCTGGATGATGTCGGGTGGCCTCGTCGGCATCATCTCGGCTGCCGCCGGTCTCGACGTCTGGTACCCGCCGCTGGCTTTCGCGATTGGCTTCTTCGGCGCTTTCATGGCTCCGATCGTTGCCAAGATGGTCGAAAAAGCTGGCATCGACGATGCAGTCGCCGCAGTCGCCGTCCATGGCTGGGGTGGTCTGTGGGGTGTCATCGCCTGCGGTCTCTTCGCCTCCGGCTATCCCAACATCAACGACATGCCGCCGGTCTCTCTGATGGGTCAGCTCATCGGCGCCAGCGTGTTCTTGGCACTCGGCTTCGGCTCCGGCTTCTTCCTGTCGCTGGTGCTGAAGATGTTCGGACTTCTCCGCGTGCCGCCGAACTCGGAAATCCTCGGTCTCGACAAGACCAAGGTTCCGCTCGCGGCATATCCCGAAGGCCTCAGAGCGATGCCTGCTGAGTAATCCCTCAAACTCGGACTCTGATCTGAAAGGTCAAACACCATGAACACATCACCAATCACCAAGTGGGACGGAGCCACCGCCTACTTCACCTACGCTGACAACCCGAACATGATGCTCGCCCTTCTGGCTCTCTCGGCCGTGATCGTCGTTGGCTCGATCATCTTCGGCGCCTTCCACGAGAAGGAGTGCTACGTGAAGGTCGAAGAGAACGGCAAGCGCTGACGCCATCGCGACGGCGGGCGCTAGGCCGAAACGCTGAGCGCCCGCCTCTCCTTTTCAGTGTGGCTCATGCCGCACCGATGTTCCGCACCTGCCGGGGAGAGGCACCCCAGCCGGCGGGCGCGACAAGCGAGGCCTCGGGAGCGGACGCCCGAGGCCTCGACTTTTTTGTGCAGCGCACTGACGGTTGAACTTCCAAAGAAAATTTTCCTCCCATGAAAATATTTTGACAACGTAGAGTTCCCATGCATCCTTTCGTCGCACGATAGCCGCCCCCGCCATCGGCCGGACGGCTGACGTCACGACAACCAAACAAGCTCGCGCAACAGCGGGCGGCATGGGGGAAGAGCCAATGACAGCCGTCACAACGGGTGCTCAACCGGGCACCGAGAATACCTTGCTGAGGACCATCGATTGGCGCGGAGCATTTTGGATCGCCAGCGGTGTTCCCGCCCTTGTCCTGATTTCAATTGGCGGAATGGGCGCCACTGCGGGAAAAGTCGCGTTTCTCGTCTGGTTCATATCCGTGCTGATGGGTTTTTGTCAGGCATTCAGCTACGCGGAAATTGCGGGCCTGTTTCACAATAAATCGGGCGGGGCTGCAATTTACGGAGCAGCGGCTTGGTTGCGATACAGCAAATTAATCGCGCCACTTTCAGTATGGTGCAATTGGTTTGCCTGGACACCGGTATTGTCGCTCGGTTGCGCCATTGCAGCTGGCTATATCCTGAACGCCCTGGCACCCATCCCCACATTCGGTCTCGAATCTGCCGAAGTCCAAGCCTGGCTCAAAGACGCTGCCAACACTGCTGCCATCGCGGGAAAAACCGCAGAAGAAGCCGCGACCCTGGCGGCCGCCGCTCTCAGCGAAGCAGCAACGCCCTGGATCCGTTCCTTCAAAGTCTTCCAGTTCTCGTTCCTCGGACTTGCCAACATCGAAGTCGGCGCCACCTTCTTCATCGGCGCCATTCTCATGCTCGTCACTTTTGCCATCCAGCATCGTGGCGTCTTGGGCACCGCACGCGTTCAGAAATACATCGGCCTGCTCGTGCTGATCCCCATGACCATCGTGGGCGTGGTGCCGTTCTTCAATGGCGGCGTCAACTACGACAATTTTTCGCCGATCGTTCCACCGACTGGCGATTGGAGCAACCCCGGCTGGACGTATGTCCTCGGCGCTCTCTTTATCGCTGCTTGGTCGACCTACGCCTTCGAAACGGCCGTTTGCTACACGCGGGAATTCAAGAATCCGGCCACCGACACGTTCAAGGCAATCTTCTGGGCGGGCGTAGTCTCGGTCGCCCTCTACACGCTCGTAGCCGCTTCATTTCAAGGATATCTTGGCATTGAAGGAATGACGGCCCCGTCGATCGTTGACGGCACCGGCGTTGCCACCGCCATGGGCCAGATGGTCGGCGGCGGCAATGTTTACATCACGCATCTGCTGGAAATGATGATGATCCTGGCTCTTGTGCTAGCCATCATGATGGCCATGGCAGGTTCGTCGCGCACGCTCTATCAGGGCTCGGTCGATGGCTGGCTTCCCAAGTATCTGAGCCACGTCAACGAACACGGCGCGCCAACCCGCGCCATGTGGACGGATCTGGTCTTCAACCTTGGTCTTTTGACGTTCGCTGCCTCCGACGCAACCGCCTACTTTTTCATTCTCGCGATCTCCAACGTCGGCTACATCATCTTCATCTTCCTCAATCTGCAGGCGACCTGGATTCACCGCATCGATAGCCCAAACATTCCCCGTCCCTATCGGGCACCGACACTGCTGATCGGGTTCAACGCGATTCTCGGCTTTGTGAACCTCGTGTTCATGGGTGCTGGCGCCAAGGTGTGGGGCAATCCGAACGTGCTCTTTTATGGTTTGGGTTTCGCCGCACTGATCATTCCAGTGTTCTTGTTCCGCCACTACGTCCAAGACAAAGGACAATTCCCGGCTGAAATGCTGACGGAATTGAATCTCAAAGGCCAGGACCTCGGCGAGCGAAAAGCAGGCATGTTGCCGTACTTGACGCTTGTTCTTGCGGCAATTGTCGTCTTGACCTCGCACTATTACTTCCAGCTTCCGCCCGCGTAGAGACAGAGGCGATAAAATCAGACAATCTAAGATGGGCCGTGCAGTGAAATGTGCGGCCCATCTTTTGTTGAGCACCAGCAGAAAAGTGACGTGACGCCGTTGCGTATGAAAATGCCTTTGGTATAGTGTAGAGAATAAATCTTCACTGGGGAGCAAGAGTGGCGGTGCAACAGGCGGGGGCAATTTTCGGCCACCTGCTAACGTGCATCAAAGTCGAAGTTTGGGACTAGCTGAGGGAGCTGAATGCTCAGTCCGGGGATCATTAGTCGGCCAGTCTACGAAGGCCTCGAGCCAGATGTCCGCGCCAGACACAACCTCATCATCGCCGAAGGGGAAGGCGCGTCCGCGATTCTGGACCTCGCAAAGAAAACGCCGCAGGATTTCTTCGCGAAAACAACACTCCTTTACTGTCCCGCCGGCTCCGCCCCAAAGAACTACGAAAACCAACTCCAAGCGCTGCAGCCCAAGGCGCTTTGGACGTTCCCCACCCCCGCCACCGTCATGTTTCGCCTCAAAGGCGTGCTGCAGACAGCGACCATGGGAACCCGTCTCTACGTCACCGGCACCGAACCCTTCATCGGCCTAGCCCTCAAAGAAGCGCTCGAAGCCGGCATCGATCACAAGTCCCTGATTACGGAACATCGCGGCTCGGCAAAGCGCCGCGTTCAGTGCGTTCACTGCAAGGGGTTCACCGAGGACGTCACAACGAACCCGGCCAAGTGCAGCCACTGCGGCCTGACCCTCCTCGTGCGCGACCACTATTCGCGGCGCCTCGCTGCCTTCCAGGGTGTCTGCATCGATGCCGAAGTGCCCGGTGACGCTCCCGCGCCCGAGGAGATCTTTCCATGAGCGGTGAAGCCGAATTCCGCGTCCGCGTCGCCGAAACTGAAACCGTCGCCGATGGCATTCGCCGTCTGCGTCTCGTCCCACTCGGCCGCAACGCGCTTCCGCTCTTCTCCGGCGGCGCCCACACCGTACTCACAATGCATGATGAGGATCGCGTTCTGCGCAATCCGTATTCGCTCATGGGTTCGCCTTTCGATCCGTCGAGTTACCAGATCAGCGTCCTGCGCACGCCGAACTCGCGCGGCGGCTCCATCTTCGTCCACGATAAGCTCCGCGAGGGCAGCGAACTCTCCATCACCGCGCCCGTCAATCTCTTTCCCATCGATCGCCGCGCCCGCCGTCACGTGCTGATCGCCGGCGGCATCGGCATCACGCCATTCATGGCCATGATGGAGCAACTCGAGCGCGAGGAACTGCCGTTCGAACTGCACTATGGCATGCGGTCGAAATCCGGCGGCGCGTACTGGAGCGCGCTACGCGACACCTATGGCCGCCGCATCAACACCTACTTCGATGATGCGCAGCAGAAAATTCCCCTGACACGTCTCCTCGAAAATCAGCCGCTCGGCACGCACCTCTACGTCTGTGGCCCCGCCGCCATGATCGATTGGGTTTTAAGCGAAGCCCGCGACGCCGGCTGGCCGGAGGAAAACGTCCACTTCGAACGTTTCTCCGCGCCGCCCGCTGGCGCACCGTTCACCATTGAACTCGCCAAAGCCGGCCGCACCATCGAGGTTAAGCCGACCCAAAGCATCCTCGAAGCCATCGAATCCGCGGGCCTCTCTGTGCCTTATCTCTGCCGCGGCGGCGCGTGCGGTCAATGCGAAAGCCACGTCGTTTCATGTACCGGCGCGATCGAACACAACGACCACTTCCTTACCGATGCCGAAAAAGCGTCGGGCGGCAAAATCATGATCTGCGTGTCGCGTCTGAAAAGCGCCGGCAGCCGCATCGTCCTCGACCTCTAGCAGCGGAGTAGCTTCGTCATGGGCCTCATCTTCAAGGACGAAACCTTTCGCGACGACTTCACGTTTTCCAACAGTCCGGCGGCGATCAGGCGTTTCCCATTTCCGTTCCATGAAGACCGCTACATGTACACGGTCAACATCGAGCCCCACATTCCAGGCCCCAAAGGCTCAGCCTTCGAATTCCCTATCGATATCGACGAGCACTATCTCTCAGACATGCGCGACCGCGCGATCACACTGGCGCAAGATCCGCTGCGCTGTCAGTCACTGCCGCACATGCTCACCGCCGAATGGGATCTCGTCGAACTTCTCATGACGTCGATGTCGGACCACTATCCCGAACACTTCACACTGACGCGGGAGGGAGACGACTGGCACTGGATCAACCGCCCCATGGGCATCGATCAGACGTTTGTCTTCGGCGATGTCGCAACGCTTCCCTACCGCCCGATGGAATACATCACCCGCCAGTGTCAGGGCGATTTCTGCCTCCTCGATCAGCGCGACGGCGACCTCTGGATGGATTCTGGGATAGTCACGTCCCAAGCCGATTGGTCACTCGATTTCGATGTCGGAATGAGCTTTAAGGAATGGCACGCCCCCGTGCCCATGGCACATGAAGTCGGCGTTTTCGACCGCGCGCTGAAATTCCTGCTCAACATGCAGCAGGGCAAGCCCGTCCGCCGCCTCAACTGGACCATGACCATCAATCCGCGCCTCGATACAAGCCCGGAGAACTATCACAAATGGGGCACAGATCGCACGACCGTGACGCCCGAAAATGTCGGCGATAAAGTTCACCTGCGCGTCGAATTGCAAGGTCTGTGGCGACTGCCTCGGTCCAACGCCATCGTGTTTTCCATTCGCGCCTATCTCATCAAGATGGACGAACTCGTGACCGTGCCGAAGTGGGGTCGCCGCCTGCATCGCGTCCTGAAGACGTTGCCCGATGTCATCGCTGATTACAAAGGCACAACCCGCTATCGGCAGACCACCATCGACTGGCTCGCCAAATTCGACGACGGCGCGCCGACATCCAAGGGATGCTGGCCCGACTGACCGGCGTTCATCTCACGACCGTGCATGCGCCTTCCATGTCTAACGAAAAGGACAGTCGATCCATGACACAGCGTATAGCCATCATTGGAGCAGGCCCCTCCGGCATGGCGGCCCTGCGCGCTTTCGAAAGCGCCAAACAGAAGGGCACCGAAATCCCAGAACTCGTTTGTTACGAAAAGCAGGACGATTGGGGCGGCATCTGGAACTACACGTGGCGAACCGGCACGGATGAGCACGGCGAACCCGTTCACGGCAGCATGTACCGCTATCTTTGGTCGAACGGACCCAAGGAGTGCCTCGAATTTGCCGACTACTCTTTTGAAGAGCACTTCGGCCGGCCCATTCCCTCTTATCCGCCGCGCGCCGTCCTGCACGATTACATCAAAGGTCGCGTCGAAAAGAGCGGCGTGCGCAAGTACATGAAGTTCCGCACACCCGTGCGCAACGTCACCTACAATGACAAGACCCAGAAATTCACCGTCACCGTCAAAGATCTCAAGGACGACGCGCTCTCCTCATCAGAGTTCGATTGGGTCATCTGCTCGAGCGGTCACTTCTCCACGCCCAATGTCCCCGAATTCCCCGGCCTTGCGCAGTTCCCCGGCCGCGTCCTGCACGCCCACGACTTCCGCTCCGCCGATGAATTCGCCGGCAAGGACGTGCTCTGCATCGGCTCGAGTTATTCATCCGAAGACATTGGCATCCAGTGTCACAAGTATGGCGCCAAGTCCGTCACCTTCTCACACCGCACGCGCGCCATGGGCTTCAAATGGCCCGATAGTCTCTCCGAAGTGCCCCTCCTCCTGAAACTCGATGGCAAAACCGCCTACTTCAAGGACGGCACGTCAAAGGAAGTCGACGCCATCGTGCTCTGCACGGGCTACCTCCACCACTACCCCTTCCTCGACGACAGCCTGCGCCTCAAATCGCGCAACCGCCTCTACCCGCCGTCTCTCTACAAGGGCGTGTTCTGGTGGCCCAACAACAAGTTCATCTATCTCGGCGCGCAGGACCAGTACTACACCTTCAACATGTTCGACGCGCAGGCCTGGTACGCCCGCGACGTCATCCTCGGTCGCATTAAGCTCCCTGGCTTCGAGGAGCAGGCCAAGGACATCAACGCCTGGATTCAACGCGAAGAAGCCATCGCCGACGCTTTCGAAGCAATCGACTTCCAGACCGAGTACGTGCGCGACCTCTTAGGCCCCACAGACTACCCGCGCCTCGACGTTGACATGGTCGCCCGCCTCTTCAAGGAGTGGGAGCACCACAAGATGGAAGACATCCTCACCTATCGTGACCGCAGTTATCCATCGACCATCACCGGCAACCTAGCGCCCGTCCACCACACGCCGTGGATGCAAGCCGTTGACGACAGCATGCAGGCCTTCCTGAACCAGCCCGATCTCTCCGCGCCCAAAGTCGCCTGACCCGGGCATGTGATCACCATGGCACCGTCAACCGTCATCACGCCGTCGAGCCCGGAAGTGATCTTTCCGGGCAAGCCCGCCCTCGCGCCGGGCGTCGAGCGCTACACCGTGTCCGGCGGCGGCTCCTCCGTGTTCGCACTGGGATCCGGCGACCGCATCGACCTCGTCGCAATCGAAGGCGGCCAACCGCTCGAACTGCTCGCGTTCGGCAAAGATGGCAAACCAGACCTCGGCGCGCTCGGCCTCAAAGGAAAAGTCGCGCCGTCTGGCTTACAAGCCATCCTCGCCTCCGATCGCGACGACGCCGCCCGCGTCCGCTTCGGCCTCTTCCGCCGCGGCATCGACATTGGACGCGCCAAAGCAGCCACGCTCTTCGACACGGCTACCCCGCCCGGCGAAATCGTCTCGCTCACCGCAGAGCGCGCGGTCGTCGTGATCATCGCCGCCCCCGCCACCCCCGGCACCGTCTGGGATCAGACACCCGCCACCGACACCCTTGCCCTCATCACCCGCGCGACCACCCTCCCGCCGCAGCTCCGCGAACCGCCCGAGCCCCTGGCCGAACCCCGCCTCGACTTGCGCATCAACATCGCCTCATCAATGGGCTTCGAAGTCTACGCCGGCGAATACATCCAGATCGTCGACATCGCCGGCCGCCAGTGCTCCGACTTCCTCGCCTTCGAACGCCGCGCCGTCGACGCTGGCCGCCCCTTGCCCCTCGACTCCACGACCACGCGCACGATGTCCGGCCTCGCCTATCCCAAACCCGGCCTCGCCTCTCGCTTCTACGATCGCGACCGCAACCCGCTCGTCGAAGTCGTGCAAGACACCGTCGGCCGCCACGACACCTTCGGCCTCGCCTGCACGTCGCGCACCTACGAAGATGCCGGCTATTTCGGCCACGCCAACTGCTCCGACAATCTCAACGTCACCATGGCGCCCTATCGCATCGACGGCCGCCGCGGCTGGCCCGCCATCAACTTTTTCTACAACACCAACGTCGACCACCAGAACCAGATCTGGTTCGACGAACCCTGGTCCCGCCCCGGCGACTACGTGCTGATGCGCGCGCTCTCCGATCTCGTCTGCGCCGCCACGTCATGCCCCGACGACATCGATCCCGCGAACGGCTGGCAACTCACCGAAATCCAGGTGCGCGTCTATCCAAAGACCGCCACCTTCAAGCGCGCGATGGGATACCGCATGACCGCCGACGCCTTCCACCCGCGCACGTCCGAACTGACGCGCACATTCGGCGAATATCGCGGCTATTGGGTTCCCCACCGCTTCACCAAAGCCGGCCCCATCGAGGAATACTGGGCCTGCCGCGAGAAGGTCGTCATCATGGACCTCTCGCCGCTGCGCAAACTCGAAATCCTGGGCCCTGACGCTGAGACCTTCCTTCAGTCCGTCTTCCCGCGCGACATCCGCAAACTCGCAGCCGGCCAAATTTTCTACACCGCACTATGCTACGACCACGGCGGCATGGTCGACGACGGCACGCTCTTCCGCCTCTCCCAAAACAACTTCCGCTGGATCGGCGGCGACGATGCGAGCCTTGTCTGGCTGCGCGAGCAGGCTCTCAAATCCGGCGCCAATGTCCTCTTGAAGTCCGCCACCAACGACATCCACAACGTCGCCGTCCAAGGCCCCAAATCGCGCGACACGCTCCGTCCCATTCTGTGGACACCGGGCGGCCGCCCGACCCTCGACGAACTCGGTCCCTTCCGCTTCACCATCGGCCGCATCGGCGGCTACGATGGCATTCCCGTCATCGTCTCGCGCACCGGCTACACCGGCGAACAAGGCTACGAAGTTTTCTGTCACCCTAAGGATGCCCCCGCCGTCTGGGACGCCATTATGCAATCGGGCGAAGAACACGGCATCCGCCCCTTCGGCTTCGACGCCCTCGATATGGTTCGCATTGAAGCCGGCCTCGCCTTCGGCGGCTTTGAATTCGATAGCACCACCGACCCCTTCGAAGCTGGCATTGGCTTCACGGTGCCCACCAAAAAAGAAGAAGACTACATCGGCAAGGCCGCCCTCGAACGCCGCCGCACCACGCCCGCGCGCAAACTTGTCGGCCTCGAAATCGCCGGCAACGAGCCCGCCAGCCACGGCGACAAGCTCTACGCCGGCCGCGCCGAAATCGGTGTCGTTACCAGCGGCATGCGCTCACCGCTCCTCAAGAAAACCATCGCGCTCGCCCGTGTCGATGTCGCCCACGCGGAGCCGGGCACCAAACTCGCCGTCGGTAAACTCGACGGCCACATCAAGCGCCTCGACGCAACCGTCGTCCGCTTCCCCTTCTACGACCCGGAAAAAACGCGGGTCCGATCCTGAAACCCTCAAAGTTGAACACAGGGAGTTACAAAAAATGCCGGCCTTTCCGCGTGTCACCGCGCTTTACGATCGCCACATTGCCCTCGGCTCCGACATGTCGACCGCATGGAACGACATGGCGATTTCGCAAAACTACGCGACCGACCCCGACATCGAAACCGCCGTCACCCGCACCAAGGCCGGGCTCATCGAAGTCACAGCCCTTAATCTCGTGCTCGTCAAAGGTCCCGGCGCCACGGATCTCCTGAACTATATGCTGACAACGGACATCGCGAAGGCCGCGCCAGGTGATAGCCACATCTCAAACATCGTCAACGAGAACGGCGGCCTCATCGACGACGTGCTCGTCTATGTGCTCGAACCCAACGTCTATCGCCTCTCCCACGGCAGCGGCACAACGGCAGCGACACTGAAGGCCTTGGCTCCGAAATACGACGTCACCATCGAGCCCGACGACACCCACGTCCTCTCCCTGCAAGGCCCGCTTTCTGCAGAAGTTCTCCAGCCGCATACGCCGCTCAACCTCGACACGCTCGGCTACTTCAAGCACGCGCCGACGACGCTCTTTGGCAAGGCGATCCAAATGGCCCGCGGCGGCTATTCCGGCGAGCGCGGCTATGAAGTCTTCTGCACCCGCGGCGACGCGGTCTTCATCTGGGATGCCATCCTCGAAGCCGGCAAGCCCCACGGCGTCATGCCCGTCTCCTGGACCTGCCTTGATACCGTCCGCGTCGAAGGCGGCCTCCTCTTCTTCCCCTTTGACATGCCCCACACCGACACCACCCCCTGGGAGGTCAAGGCGGACTGGACGGTTGATCTCTCCAAGCCTGACTTCATCGGAAAATCAGCTCTCGCCGCCTCAAAGGGTAAGGAGCGCTCCGTCATCACCGGCCTCGAAGTCTGGCACTCCGCCGCCATCACCCCTGGCGCCAAAGTGAAAATTGGCGGTCGCGACGTCGGCGTGGTCACGTCAACCGTCTTCAGCCGGTATCTTATGAAGTCGCTGGCCATGGCGCAGATCGACAAGGCCTACACGGCACTCGGCACTGCGCTCGAAATCGAAGAAGACGGCAAAACCTATTCCTCAACCGTCGTGCGCATGCCGTTTTACGATCCCATGCGCCTGCGCACGCACGGCTGATCCGATCACCACGTCGACCAGAACGCGCAAAGGCGCCGCTGCTACGCGGCGCCTTTCTCTATTTTAGAACATCATCTCTGCGCACATGGATGCGCCATCCTTAAGCCTTCGTTAAGCTCACCTGATGCCTAAGATAGTGTGGCGAAAAGTTCAATTTCGTAACGCTCCGGCAACCGGAATAGCCGACATTCGAGCTTCTGCCACAGTTGTGTGGGATCGATCCTCATCGGCTCCATTTGGCCGTCCGCATATGCATGGTGTCTCTTTGCTGCGTCGCCTCGTCATTTCTGGTCTGCTTCTCGTGCCCGCCTCCGCTGTGGCCGAGCCGATGAAGCTTGGCGCCAGTGAGATTGTGGACACATTCACAGGCTCCCGCATTGAACTCGACACCCCACTCGGCACCACCATCCCAGTCCAATTTACCGATGATGGCCTGATGAGCGGCAACGCCGGCAGTCTGGCGTCCGTTCTCGGTGCCGCCAAGGACCGTGGCCGCTGGTGGGTCAAAGACGACCGGCTCTGCACCAAGTGGTTCCGGTGGTTTGACGCCGAGGAGCAGTGCCTGACCATTCACATGAAAGACGAGCGCGTGTTCTGGCGCCGCGACGACGGCAAAAAGGGCACCGCCACGATTGTCGAGCGTCCCGTTGTGGTGGCCGAGGCGCCCAAGACGGCTACGCCTGCCATAAAAGATGCGGTCCGGCGGCCCTTCGCTGCCGCGACGATTGCCGCCGCGCCAAAGCCACAAGTGAAGCAGCCGGCCTTGAAAGCAGGCCCGCGCTTAGCAACCCGTCCGCAATCCGCCGCCGAACAATTGGGCCTGCCCCCGGAAGCACCGGCAGATCGAAGCCTTTTCTTCGTCGGAATGGGATTAGCGCGCGCCTTGCAATCTCAATTCGCAATCGCCTCCGCGGAAGCTGCCCCCGCATCGAAACCTAAGGCCAAACCCCAACCGGCGAAATCCGCACCGCCAGCAAAAGAAATCGTCACCGCCGCCGTTGCTGCCAAGCCGAGCGCGACGTCCGCCAAATCCGCTCCCACGAATTCGGACAGCGTCGCCCAACCGGGACGCGGCGCACAGCCAGCCGCGATGTCATTCCGAGTCTACGGCGTTGCTGACAACGATGTTTTGAACGTCCGCAATGGCCCATCCGAAGAGCACGCTGTCGTCGGTAACATTCCTCCGAGCGCGTCGAGTGTTCGCATGGTTGGAGGGTGTATTGGGCTCTGGTGCGAAATCCAGTTCCGCTCAACGCGCGGTTGGGTGAACCGCTACTACCTCGCCCAGAACTGATCTGGCCCGCCGCCCTTCAATACGGTCCTTGAGAATAGTCCGTTCACGGCAAATGCGCTGAAGCGCTCGCTAGGATCGCCACAAAAACCAAAAATGCGGCAGTGCAAAAAGTGGTAATTCACCTCCTGTCAATCACAAAAATAATATTGCTCTTTAGTTAATACGTTAAAGGTGCTAATCTGCCACATTATCGCGTGGTTGAGGTCGCGTGATTTATGTGAGTTGCGTCATGATGGATTTAGCGTCCGCCGAACGTCCGGCCATTAAATTTTCTGAGATTTGCGAACCCTTTGTCGTTCCGCTCGCCCGCAGCTTGCTGCCGGCAGAGCCCATCGCCGGACCAGAGCGGTTTCTCGATCGCGGCGAATACCTCTACCGCGAAGGCGGCCGCAAGGACGCCCTGTATCGGCTCGACTCCGGCATTTTGTGCGTCACGTCGCGCCGCGCCGATGGCCCTCCGAACGTTGTCGAAATGATCTTTCCCGGCACAGTGATGGGATTGGGCTTCCTCGAGCGCCATATCGACAGCGCCATGGCCGTCGTTCCCTGCAGCCTCACGGAATTCCCGCTCTCGGCCGCGTCCGCACTGTGCGAAGGCTCGCCCGCATCCCGCGATCGTCAAGCCCTGCTCACCGAACGGGAATTCGCCGCCCGCCGCCGTGAGCTCGTGCCCGCTCCCGCCGACCCCACTGTGCAACGGGTCGCCGCTTTTCTATCCGCGATGCATCACATGAATCGTCAAGAAGGCCGGAACCCGGCCGAGATTGCCGAGTTCTTGAAAACGGGCGAAGTCGCCGGCTTCCTGGGTCTCGACGTCGAAGATCTCGCGGCAGCCCTCGCCGATCTGAAGGAGCGCGGCGTGGTTGATCGCGCCGAGCACGGTGGTCTCATTCTCCTTCAGCTCGACGAACTTGACCGTCTGTCTGGCCAAAACGAGTAGCCGTAAAAATCGAAACGATGTGCTGCGATTGGCGGGGGGCCGCTGCAGCATGTGCAAATGGAAACCGTCATGCGTATCGAGCCCCCCACTCTTGCCGCTATGGCCATCGCCGTTGCGATGCCATTCAGTCCTGCCAGCGCCCAATCTCTGAGTGTCTTCGGCGGCTGGGACAATGACAGCGCGGCAAGCTATGACCGCCCCGCCTATCGCACACCGCAGGCAGCGCCCAACTCCAATCCCTATGGCGGCTCATCCTTCGGGTTCAATTCAGGCTCAGGCCAACCCTTCCCTGCCATCATGGAAGGTGGCGGGAGACCGGTCATCGCTGGCCGCGCGCCGCCCATCATCCCATTTGCTTCGAATGAAAACCCGGGCACGATCCTCATCGACAATGCAAAACGCCGGCTCTATTTCGTCCTGAACAATGACGAAGCTTATGAATATCCGATCTCGGTCGGCCGCGACGGCTTCACCTGGACCGGCACCGAAACGATCAGCCGCGTTGCCGATTGGCCCGATTGGCATCCGCCCGCCGAAATGCGGCAGCGCGATCCGCGACTGCCCGAGAAAATGTATGGCGGCATCAAAAATCCGCTCGGCGTAAAAGCCCTGTTCCTTGGCAACACGCTCTATCGCATTCATGGCACCAACGATCCAAAGACCATCGGCTACGCCGCGTCCTCAGGCTGCTTCCGCATGATGAACGAACACGTCGTGCATCTGGCAGCACTTGTCAGTGAAGGCACGGTGGTCAAGGTCATGAACAGCATCGTCGAGCCGCAGCAGACCGCAACCGCTCCATCGTGGGAAGCCAAGCCCACTGCGCTCGGCGGTGATACCCGGCGTCCATCCGGCACGCGTGAGTTCTACGACGATCAAGCTGACATCTGGGTCGCCCGCTGATCCCGCCCCGATAATCCCACTCTGAGATCTTCGGCCGGTATCAACCCGTCCCCCGCGAAGGGTGGGGCGCGTTGGGAGCTGCGTGTGCAGCCCAACTTAAAATTCCATTAACCGCATTTTTACAACTTTAAGTATACATTTCGAACTGTCGGCAATTTCTACGTGAGTCTTCGACAAGCCGGTATCCCCCCGGCGGTTCCCCAGGAGTTTGTGTTTTGCGTATCCTGTCCCTGACGGTCGCCGGTCATCCGGTGACATGGCCTTCCCATGCCCAATCGCCGGCCCGCCGCTGGCGCAGCGTCCTCATGCTATCCGCCAGTGCGTTGGCCTACGCGGCCGCAGAAGCGGTCAGTCCTTCGCCCGCCGCGGCCCAGTTCATTTGCCAACAGTACGGCGGCAGCGCCGGCAACGCCACCGCCGGCTCCTACGCCATCGCCTGCGGCCAAGATGCCGCCGCCTCCGGCCAGGGCGCCACGGCGTTTGGCGTCCTGACGGAAGCCTCCGGGTCCTATTCAAGCGCCGGCGGATATTTCGCCCGTGCGCTGGGCGACAACTCGCTCGCCGCTGGCTCCTATGCCCGCGCGGAAGGCGAGAACGCCGTCTCGATCGGCGCGGTCGCCATTGGCGCTGGCAACAACTCTGCCGCCATCGGCAGCGCCGCTGAAGCGAGCGGCAACAATTCCACCGCCATCGGCGCGTCCTCCGATGCCCGCTCCATAAACTCGACGGCGGTGGGGTCCAGTGCGCAGGCCACCGGTGTCAATGCCTCGTCCATCGGCAGTCAATCCGAAGCAGCCGGCGACAATACAACGGCCATCGGCCGCGCCTCCCGCGCCGCTGCTCAAAGCGCAACCAGCGTCGGCGCGGTCTCCCAAGCCTCCGGCGACTTCTCCACCGCTCTCGGCGTCGACGCCCGGGCCACAACCGCGAACGCCACCGCCACCGGTTCGAGCGCGCGAGCCACAGCAGCCGACACGTCGGCCTATGGTCAGAACGCATCCGCATCCGGGACAGGAGCGTCCGCCTTTGGACGCGCAGCAACCGCGAGCGGCGCATCCTCCACCGCGCTCGGTCAAGGGGCAACGGCGAGCCAATCCCGCGCTCTCGCGGTTGGCCAAGGAGCCAGCGCCACATCCGCCGGTGCAGTTGCCATCGGCTCCGGTGCCGTTGCGTCCGGCTCCACCGCTGTCGGCACCGACGCCCAAGCCACCGGCGCCGATAGCGCCGCCTTCGGCAAAAACGCCGTCGCCAGCGGCGCCAACACCACCGCCATCGGCGAATTCTCCTCCGCCACCGGCCCAGGCTCTACCGCCTTGGGTCGCGGCGCGAACGCAGCTCATAGCAACAGCACAGCCATCGGCGCGAATATCTCCACGTCGCGCGACAACCAGATCGCGATCGGTAGCGCCACGAACACCTACACCGCAGCAGGCATCGGCACGGCAGCCAGCCGCGCCACCCAATCCGGCCCACTGCAGGTCGTCACCACCGACGCAAATGGAAATCTCAGCGGAGACAGCGGCGCGCTACAAAACCAAGTCAACACCAACACGACCGGCATCGGCACGCTGACCACGCGCGTCGACGGCCATGACACCGCGATCTCGACCCTGCAATCGACCGTCACCGATCATGGTGGCCGCATCTCTTCGCTCGAGGGGTGGCGAACGACGGTCGAGCCAAGACTGACAAACGTCGAAGGTCAAACAACCACCAACACGACGAACATCACCAATCTCTCAAATCGGACCACCAACGTGGAGAACCGCACGACCGTCAACGAGACCGACATCACCGCTCTCAAAGGCCGCGCGACGTCGGTCGAAAACCGCGTGACGAACGTCGAAGGCCAGACGACGACGAACACAACGAACATCACCAACCTGACCACGCAGACCAACACCAACACGACCAATATTTCCAACCATTCCGTCCGTATCGGCAGCCTCGAAACGCGCACGGTCACGCTTTCTGATCGCATGACCGGCCTCGAAGGAACGATGGGAGAACTCTCCGACAAGGTCGGCACCTTCGACAGTCGGATCTCCCGCGCCACAGAGCGCGCCGACAAAGCCATGGAAGGCGTCGCCGTCGCACTGTCCCTTGCCGATCCGGTACTCGCCACCGGCGAGAGCCTCGGCATCCGCGTGAGTTGGGGCACCTACGGCGGTGAAAACGCCATCGGCACGTCGATCATGGGCGTGCTGTCGAACAACACGTTTGGCAATGGCGAAAAGCTCAGCATTGGCGGCGGTGTCGGCGTGGGGTTGGGCGACGGCAACGTCGGCGGCCGCGTCGGTCTACAGCTCACTTGGTAATATCTACGCGCTCTGGAAAGCCGGCACATCCGGCCAAAACACCCGCGCCCGCTTGCTGATGACGGCGGCATCCGCCGCCGTCGTCAGCAACTCCAGCGTTCCAGTATTGCCATCCACATATCGGGGATGCCGGTGCAGATAATCGTCCAGACTGTCCGCTACGATCTCCGGCTGTGAAAGAATGCGCGTCGCTGAGGGCAGGTGCCGCCGGAAAAGATGTTCCACCAGTGGAAAATGCGTGCAGCCTAGAATCGCGCGATGCGGCGGCATCCCGTTGGTCTGCGCCATGACGCCCGCAATACCCTCCGCCACCAACCGGTCGAGGTCGTCCTCGCCCGCCTCGGTCTCAATCGCCCCCGCCAACTCCGAACAGATCTGCTGCACCACCGTCACCTTCGGCGTCCGCTTACGGATCTCCTCCGGATAAACGCCCGCCATCACCGTCCGCGTGGTCCCGAACACGGCAATTGTATCGGTCAGATTCTTCTGCGGATATTGCGGCGTCGTCACCGACCACGGCGTCTGCGTTGCCGCCTCCACAGTTGGCGCAACGATGCCGATAACATTGCAGCCCTTCGCCCGCCACGCGGTCCCTGGCAGCCACGTCTGCTGCAGCTGCCGCGCCGCAACCGCAGTTGCCGTATTGCATCCGAGCAGAACCAGCCGCGCCCCGCGCTCAAACAGCGCCTCCGTCGCCGCCCGCGTCAAGTCGACGATCTCCGCCGACGAGCGGTTGCCATACGGCACGTTCTTGTGGTCGCCATAATAGGTGAAGGACGCCGCCGGAAACCGCTCCACGAGCGCCCTCAGCACGGTCAACCCACCAAGCCCGGAATCGAACACCCCAATCATGGGCCGGATCAATGCGCCGGACCGCGGGCTGCCGTCAAGGCAGCGCCGCCAAATACACTGCGATTACTCCGCCGCTTCCCCGGGCGTGCGGCCCTTGGCGGCAGCCGAACTCTCTTGCTCCACGGCCTTCAAAATCTCGATCGTCGGCATCGAAACGGTATTGTAACCGCAGTCCACAAAATGCACCTCGCCCGTCACCGCGCCCGACATATGCGAGAGCAGATACAGCGCCGACCCGCCAACGTCGTCGAGCGACGGCGTCCGGCGCAGCGGTGAATTCTCTTTCTGGAAATTAAAGATCGCGCGCGCATCGCCCACTCCAGCGCCCGAAAGCGTGCGCATAGGCCCCGCCGACAGCGCGTTGACACGAATGCCCTGCGGACCGAGGTCGGCCGCCAGATAGCGCACGGACGCTTCCAACGCCGCCTTGGCAACACCCATCACATTGTAAGACGGCACCCACCGCGTCGCGCCCCCGTAAGACAGCGTGATCATCGATCCGCCGTTCGGCATCAGGTCAGCCGCACGCTTGGCGATCTCCGTGAACGAGAAGCACGAGATCACCATCGTGTTGGTGAAGTTTTCCCGTGTCGTATCGGCATAGCGCCCCGACAACTCGCGCGGATCGGAGAAGGCGAGCGCATGCACGACAAAGTCGAGCCCGCCCCACTCGGTCCGGATGCGGTCGAACACGCGATCAACGCTATCCAGTTCGAGCACGTTGCATTCTTCGATGATCTTCGCACCGAGGCTTTCCGCCAGCGGAGCGGCCCGTCGGCCGAACGCGCCACCCTGATAGGTGAATGCCAATTCGGCACCCTGCCCGGCAAGGATGCGCGCGATGCCCCACGCGATCGAGCGATCGTTGGCAACGCCCATGATCAGGCCGCGCTTTCCGGCCATCAGAGGCTGCGGCTTGGCAAGGTCGAATTCGGACATCGGAGGCCTCGTTTTAGCGCCAGGCGAACGGCCACGGATCTCGAACCAGCCGGCGCCCTGCTTGTATAGTTTCATTTTTGACGACCCTGCAGCCGGACCTTGGACGGATAAGCCATCCGGTCCGCTGAGCCGTCAGACGGTCGTGTCATTAACCATCATGCCGGCGGAACACGAGAGTTGCATTTGTTCCGCCAAATCCGAAGCTGTTCGACATCACACAGTTAAGCGCAATGTTGTCGATGCGGATCGATCTCATCGATATTGGCGCTTTCGCACACAAATCCGTTGTTCATCATCAGCAATGAAAAGATTGCTTCCTGGACGCCGATCGCACCCAGCGAGTGGCCCGACAGCGACTTCGTCGCAGAGATGGGCGGGATTTTGGTGCCGAACACCTCGCGGATTGCCGCGATCTCGCGCTCGTCGCCGACCGGCGTCCCCGTGCCGTGTGGATTGATGTAGTCGATCGCGGGCAACCCCTTGCCATCGAGGCCCTGCATCGCGAGCCTCATACAGCGCGCCGCGCCTTCTCCCGAAGGCGCCACCATGTCGAACCCATCCGACGTCGCCCCGTACCCGGCGATTTCGCCATAGATCTTAGCCCCGCGCGCCAGCGCGTGCTCGAGTTCTTCCAAAACCACGACGCCCGCACCGCCGGCGATAACGAACCCATCGCGATTTTTATCGTAGGCGCGCGATGCCTTTTCCGGCGTGTCGTTAAATCGCGTCGACATCGCGCCCATGGCATCGAACAGGTTCGATAGCGTCCAGTCGAGTTCCTCGCAACCGCCGGCAAAAATAATGTCCTGCTTGCCCCACTGGATCAGTTCAGCCGCGTTACCGATGCAGTGCGCGCTCGTCGCGCATGCCGATGAAATTGAATAATTGACGCCTTTGATTTGAAACGACGTCGCCAGCGCCGCAGAAGGACCCGAGCACATGGCCTTGGGCACCTCGAACGGACCGATTTTCTTCGGCCCGCCCGATTTGAGCGTGGTCTCGGCCGCGTCCACGATGGCGCGCGTCGACGGCCCGCCCGAGCCTACAATAATGCCCGTCCGTTCGTTGACGACGTCGCCGGCTTCCAGCCCCGCATCGCGGATCGCCTGATCCATCGCGATGTAATTCCAAGCCACACCGGGATTCATGAACCGCTTCGGCTTGCGCGGAACCAAGCCGTCCCACTCCAGCTTGGGCGCGCCATGAACTTGGCACTTAAATCCAAGCTCTGCGTATTTTTCCGCCCGCGAGATGCCGGATTTGGCCTCGCGCAGGTTCGCCACGACCTCCTGGGTGTTGTTCCCGATCGAGGAGACGATACCCATCCCTGTGACGACCACGCGCCGCATGCGCTCTAAGCCCCTGTGTAGTTCACTTGCTAAGTCAGTCTGCGCTTGTGGCGCAGGAAGGTACCGATTGGCAACGGCTAGCTTTCGGTCGATTTCAAAAGAACGCGCAAATCCTTGGCCTGATAGATCACTTCGCCGTCCGCGATCACCTCACCATCGGCTTCCGCCAGCTTGAGTTTGCGCGCGATCACCCGTTTCACGGTCACGACGTACTGTACGTGCTTGATTTGCGGCGTGATTTCCTTGGTGAACTTAACATCGCCCACGCCCGCCGCGCGGCCCTGGCCCGTCAACCCAAGCCAACCCAAATAAAAACCGGTAAGCTGCCATAGAGCATCGAGCCCCAGGCATCCCGGCATCACCGGATCACCCTGGAAGTGGCAGTCAAAGAACCAATTGAGCCGATCGTTCCCTGCAACTTTGAGTTCAGCCACGATCTGCCCCTTGCCATGGGCGCCGCCCGTTTCGCTGATGTGCGAAATGCTGTCGAACATGAGCATTGGTGGCAGAGGCAACTGAGCGTTGCCTTGCCCAAAGAGTTCGCCGCGGCCGCAGGCCAGCAAATCGTCAAACGTATAGCTTTGCTGCCGTTCGGCCATGTCGCCCTTGCCCCCTGGGGAACCCGTTACGAGCGTTGACCGCTCATAGAGGTCCATCTTTTAACTCTTCTCCGCCGTTCAAACGGGAAAACGCGCGTAAGGTCAAGCGGACAGGGTCTGCCGGACCCGATGCCGCGTCCAGTTGCGAACGTCAGGCGACACCCCTATACTTGTCGGAAAATAGTGGGTTTGGACGGCGCGCACAGAGTGTGTGCTGCTTCCAGACTTTGGCCACTTTGGCCGTGCACACGATACGATCAATCCAACCCGGTGCAGAAGATCTGTGGAAAACGAAGCCGAATTCACCGCCACGCCGACTGTCGAACGCCTCCGGACCGCCGGTTTGAGGCCAACCCGGCAACGTGTTCTGCTGGCCGAATTGCTGTTCGGCAAGGGTGACCGTCACGTTTCAGCTGAAATGCTTCACAGCGAAGTGCTTGATGTCGGCGAGCAGGTATCTCTAGCCACTGTCTACAACACGTTGCATCAGTTCACAGACGCCGGACTGTTGCGCGAACTCGCCATCGACGGGTCGAAGGCCTACTTCGACACCAACGTGTCCAACCACAATCATTTCTTCATCGAAGATCGTGGTGAATTGATCGACATCCACGGCGAGAATATTCGCGTCGATGGCCTCCCCCAGCCACCCGATGGCATGCGCATCTCGCACATCGATGTCGTCGTCCGGCTCGTTCCCGACAAGCGGAAGTAAGCATCCGCCACCACAATCGCGGCAATGGCGCGCCACGCGTTCTCAAATCCTTTTGGCGCTATTTGAGAATCTCGCTTGGGTAGATTCCCCAGAGTTTGCTCTGCTCGACGTAGCCCTTGTATGTCTCCACCGTAACGAAACACCAGCGGCTGTCGCAGCTTTGCAAATTGGCGATGACACCGGCTTCAACCAACGCCGTTGCCGGCGCCCGCTCGCTGTCGTCGGCCTTCAATTCCAGCTTCGGCACGGCCGCGCTCTGCTTGACCTCCCACGGCAGCACCTGTGCCGTCCGCCGCCCAGAGAGCAGCGCCTGACTGACCCAGCCCGTGACGCCGTCAGCATCGCGCACCTGCCGCCACGTATCGAATTCCTTGATGACTTCGACCGGCAGCCCGGCCCGCCGGAACACCCATTGCGTCGGATAATCCTTCCCCGGTCCCGTGCGCAAGTTGACCTCATCCGATTTCAGACTGACGAACCGGGGGATGGGCAAACCGCTGACCGAGCCTTTTCCCTGTTCCGTCGCGGCGGTCTCCTGTGCCTGAGCCAGTGTGCTCGAAAAGGCAGCGATCGCCACGACAGCGTATGAGCGAACTAGCCCCCTGCCGATCTTCCGCTGCACGGCCGTTTCCCCCATTTCCACCCTAGCCGCTCTTGACCACACCAGCGTGGCAGGCACAAGGCGGTCAACGCTTTGTTTTCCTGCCATCCATCTGTTAGACACGGGAAACGATGAGTGACCAGCGCTCTGGATCCGGCCCGAAATGTGGCGCCGGGTAGCCACGGCGGCGGACCCTCCGACCTGCCCTGACCACGGATCATTTCATGCCCGCAAGCACCAAGAAGCCGATTGTCATCGTCACGCGCAAGCTTCCCGACATCGTCGAGACCCGCATGCGCGAACTGTTCGACGCGCGCCTGAACGTGGATGACAAGCCGATGTCCCACGCCGATCTGGTCGAAGCCGCTCGAATCGCCGACGTCATTGTGCCCACCGTCACGGACCGCATCGATCGCGGCATCATCTCCCAAGCGGGCCCCCAGCTGCGCCTCATCGCCAACTTCGGCACCGGCGTCGATAACATCGACCTCGACACCGCCCGCAACCGTGCGATCACAGTCACGAACACACCGGGTGTCCTCACCGAAGACACCGCCGACATGACCATGGCGCTGATCCTCGCCGTGCCGCGCCGCGTCGCCGAAGGCGCCGCCTATCTGAAGGATGCCAAATCAAGCTGGCCCGGCTGGTCGCCCACCTGGATGCTCGGCCACCGCATCTACGGCAAGCGCCTCGGCATTATCGGCATGGGCCGCATCGGCACCGCCGTCGCACAGCGCGCTAAAGCTTTCGGCCTTCAGATCCATTATCACAATCGCAAGCGCGTCTCCGCCGACCTTGAGCAGGAACTGGAAGCCACCTACTGGGAAAGCCTCGACCAGATGCTGATCCGCATGGATATCGTCTCGGTCAACTGCCCCCATACCCCGGCGACCTATCACTTGCTCTCCGCTCGCCGCCTGAAGCTGCTGAAGCCCACATCTTACATTGTCAACACGGCCCGCGGCGAGGTGATCGACGAAAACGAACTGGCCCGAATGATCGAAGCCGGTTCAATCGCCGGTGCCGGTCTCGACGTGTTCGAGCACGAACCGTCGATCAATCCAAAGCTCTTGGCCTCCGACCGTGTCGTCGCCCTACCGCACATGAGTTCGGCCACCATCGAAGGCCGCATCGAAATGGGCGAAAAGGTCATCATCAACGTCAAAGCCTTTCTTGACGGCCACGCGCCGCCCGACAAGGTCCACCCGGCAATGTTTTAATAAATCAAAAGGCCGGTCGAAAGACCGGCCTCTTTGCATGCCCCACGGCCGGCTCCGGCGATCACACGCCAGCCGAAAACGTCGAATGACCCTTGCCAAGATAGGCGTCAAAGCACGACGCGATGGCGCGCACGAACGGCTGCCCTTGTTCCGTCACGCGGAACCCGTCCGCCGTCCGCTCCACAAGACCTTCCGCGTCCGCCGAGACGAGTTCGTCTGCCGTATCGATCAGGGGTTGAGCCAGCGCGCCGAAGGTGGACTGCAACGAAGTCTTCGAGAAGTCGAACGCGCACATCAATCGCTCGATCACGCCCGCCCGCATTCGATCGTCATCCGATAGAAGAATGCCCTTGACCGTCGCCAAACCCGTCTCCGTCACCCGCCGCTCGTAATCGGCCCGCGCCACTGCGTTCTGATAATACCCCGTCGGCAGCTTCGAAATCGACGACGCGCCGACACCGATCAGCACTTCGCCCTGATCTGTCGTATATCCTTGGAAGTTTCGCTTAATCTCGCCCGATGCCAGCGAGTCGCCCGGCTTGGCGAAATGATCCAAACCCACCGTCACGTAGCCAGCCTTTGTCAGCAAGATCTCCGCGCGCCGCGACTGCCGGTACCGTGCCATAGTGTCGGGCAGCGTCGTCTCGTCGATCAACGTCTGGTGCTTGGCCCGCGACGGCAAATGCGCGTAGCCAAACAGCGCGATCCGGTCCGGCGACAGCCGGATAACTTCTTCGATCGTGTTGGCGACGCTCTCTTCCGTTTGATGCGGCAAGCCATAGACAAGGTCGATATTGACGCCGCTGACCCCCGCCGCCCGCATGCCTCTCACAGCCCGTTCGGTCGTCTCCACCGACTGCATGCGATTGATTGCCGATTGCACCTGAGGATTAAAATCCTGCACTCCAACCGATGCACGGTTGACCCCCACCTCCGCAAACGCCGACATCTGGTCGTCGTCCAGCCAACGCGGGTCGATCTCGACCGCGAATTCCGTTTCCAGTCCGATCCCGAATGAGGCGTGCAACGTCTCCCCCAAGCGCCGGATTTGATCGGCGGAAAGACTATTGGGCGATCCCCCACCAAAGTGGATATGGGCCAGCGGCTTATCGCCCGGCACCAGTGATGCCACCATCAGGATCTCGGCCTGGAGGTGCTGGAAATAGGTTTCGATGGTCTCTCTATTCCGCGTCGCCTTGGTATTACAGCCGCAGTACCAGCACATCTGGGCGCAGAACGGGATATGCACATATAGTGACAGAGCTTGCGACGGCGACAGTCCACGCAAGCCTTTGCGGAACGCCGTCGCACCCACCTGGGTCGAGAAATGCGGCGCGGTCGGATAGCTCGTGTAGCGGGGAACAGGGGCCGACATCCGGCGGACAAGTTCAGGGGTCATGCGGAAGGCTCACTCAGAACTTGACGTTGAAGGGCACGATGTTGTCGGCGGATTTGGCGCTCGGGCAGCGGTCGCAAACCGACCGCTCCGTTCGCGCATTGCGGATTGCGACAACGGAGTGCTGCGAGCAGCGCGGATGATCGCTCGCCATGATCCACGCTTGCAGGGAGGTAAGGTCGCCCTGCGTCAGCACCTGCCGGGCGACCGGCAGAACAACCCGGTCCTCCCACGCGATATGCCGGCGTTGACTGTCGAAGTAGCCACGCAGCATATAGCCCAGCATGTCGGCATTCTGAACAGAGCCTTGCTGCGCTGCCGTCTTCAGCCCATCGGTCAATTCGACCAGCGAAGCCCCGTCGCGCTCGTGCTCCTCCTCCAAGCATGCCAGTGCCGCATGCAGCGGATCCTCTAAGGCGACTCGGTTGCGCAACACAGGGAACAGCGCCTCCTCCTCAAGTCGCATATGCCTTGGAACACTGCCCTCTAAAATCGACACGGCGATGACTGCGAGGCCGGTGTCGAAACGGTGCGGTAAACCGTCCGCAATGGCTTCGAGAAGGTCGCAAAGTTCGCGCTGCAGGGCATGTTCTTCGGCAATAAGCCCGATTGGATCGGGTGTCTGGCACGTCGGACCCGGAAAGTTTCTACGGTCCACCCGCGGTGTTTGATCGTTTGACAAGGACATTTGGACCCCGCGCGGTTGCAACTGGCGTTAACCGGCGATCCCGGTGCGGCGATCTCAACCGGTGTTTGGCACGGCGTCATTGATCCAAGTCAACGCTGAAGGAACACAACTGCGAGAATAAACTAAATCTAGCCGTACGCCCCGAAGGTAAGAGGGCTCGCGCGGCTTGAGCATCGAAGGAGGGGAACCCGTGTCAGCATCAGCGGCCGTTAAGCCGGCTCTCAGTAACGCGCTCGCGATGGGAAGCGCGGCTCTATTCGCAGCAATAGGCATCATCCTTGCGGTCTACGGTCTCGACCTCGTGATGAACCTACATGGGGCTCTCCTTGCCGCGGCGAGTGTGGTGGCCCTTATCTACATCTTCACGCACCAAAGCGACGACCGCTCCGGCTACCTAGACGGCCCGATTAGGGTAGCCACGCTGGCGGCCGTTTTCTGGGGCGTGATCGGCTTTGCAGCCGGCGATTTCATCGCCTGGCAATTGGCCTTCCCGGCTTTGAATTTTGATCTCCCCTGGACCTCTTTCGGACGCCTCCGCCCGTTGCATACCTCGGCGGTCATTTTCGCGTTCGGCGGAAACGTGCTCCTCGCCACCTCCTTCTATGTCGTCCAGCGCACCTCGCGCGCCCGCATGCCGGGCCGCTGGGCGCCATGGTTCGTGATCTGGGGCTATCAACTGTTCATCGTTCTGGCTGCCACGGGCTACGTCCTCGGCGCCACACAGGGCAAGGAATACGCCGAGCCCGAATGGCACGTTGACCTCTTCCTGACGATCGTCTGGGTCACGTACCTGCTCGTCTTCCTCGGCACGCTTTGGAAGCGCGAAGAACCCCACATCTATGTAGCCAACTGGTTCTACCTCGCTTTCATCGTCACGGTGGCCATGCTCCACCTCATCAACGGCCTGTCCGTGCCCGTCTCCGTCCTCGGCACACACAGCTATCCGGTGATGGCGGGTGTTCAGGCGGCGATGACGCAATGGTGGTACGGCCACAATGCCGTCGGCTTCTTCCTCACGGCCGGCTTCCTCGGCATCATGTATTACTTCGTGCCCAAACGCGTCGAACGGCCGGTCTACTCCTACCGCCTGTCGATTGTGCATTTCTGGTCCCTGATCTTCCTCTACATCTGGGCCGGTCCGCACCATCTGCACTACACAGCGCTGCCCGATTGGGCGCAGACGCTGGGCATGACCTTCTCCATCATGCTCTGGATGCCGTCGTGGGGCGGCATGATCAACGGCCTGATGACGCTCTCGGGCGCCTGGGACCGCCTCCGCACCGACCCCGTCGTGCGTCTGCTTGTCGTGTCGATCGCCTTCTACGGCATGTCGACCTTCGAGGGCCCGCTGATGTCCATCAAGGCCGTCAACTCGCTCTCCCATTACACCGACTGGACCATCGGCCACGTTCATTCCGGCGCGCTGGGCTGGGTTGGCATGGTGTCTTTCGGCGCCATCTACTGCCTTGTTCCATGGTTGTGGAAGCGTGAAGGTCTCTACTCGATCAAACTCGTGGAGTGGCACTTCTGGCTCTCGACCATCGGCATCGTTCTCTACATCACCTCGATGTGGGTTGCCGGGATCACCCAGGGCCTCATGTGGCGCGCCTACGACAACCTTGGCTTCCTCAAGTACTCGTTCATCGAGACGGTGGAAGCGCTCCACTGGCCCTACATCATTCGTGCCGTCGGCGGCCTCCTGTTCGTCATCGGCGGGTTCGTCATGGCCTACAACGTCTGGCGCACGGTGCGCGGCGATCAACCGGTCGATCTGAAGGATCAACCGCGCGTCGCAGCCGCTCCCGAGCTTCGCAGCGGCGTCGTCGCAGTGCCAGCCGAGTAAGAAGGATATCGATCCATGAACCATGGTATTTTCGAAAAAAACTCGCTCATCCTTCTGATCGGCATCCTGATCGTCGTGTCGATCGGCGGCATCGTTCAGATTGCACCCCTCTTCATGCTTTCCTCCACCATTGAAAAGGTGGAGGGCATGCGGCCCTACTCTCCTCTGGAGCAGGCGGGCCGGGACATCTACGTCCGCGAGGGATGCTACAACTGCCACAGCCAGATGATCCGCTCGCTCCGCGACGAGGTGGAGCGCTACGGTCACTACTCGCTGGCAGCCGAGAGTATGTACGACCATCCCTTCCAGTGGTCGTCGAAGCGCACCGGACCGGATCTCGCGCGCATCGGCGGCAAGTACTCGGACGCTTGGCACACCGATCACATGCGTGCGCCCAAGTCGGTGGTTCCGGCCTCGATCATGCCAGCCTACTCTTGGCTTGAGACCACACCGCTCGACTACACCAACATCCAGGACAAGCTGAAAACGCTTCAGTTCATCGGCGTCCCCTACACGGATGAGATGATCGCCAAGGCAGCCGCCGACATCGAAGCGCAGATCGCGCCCGATACGCCGGCCGCCAAGGAATTGCTCGCCCGCTACCCCAAGGCGCAGGTGCGCAAGTTCGACGGTCAATCGCCCGGTGAAGGTGTCAAGCCGACCGAACTCGATGCGCTGATCGCCTACCTCCAGATGCTCGGCACGCTGGTCGACTTTACGAAGTTCGACGCCAGCGGTCCCAACCTGCGCTGAGGAGAAATTGTCATGACCTATCAGGATGCACAGGTCTGGTCGCAGCTCGCCGCGTTGGTGATATTTGTGAGCCTGATCATCGGAATTGGGTTCTACACCTTCCGGCCCGCGAACAAGGCCAAGTTCGAACGAGCGGCACGTCTGCCGCTCGAATCCGATAACGATAAAGCGGTGAAATAATCATGGCTGGGCATAAAAAAATCGACGAAGTCACGGGCGTAGAGACCACCGGACACGTCTGGGATGGCGATCTCTGCGAATTGAACAAGCCGCTGCCGAAGTGGTGGCTTTACGTCTTTTACGCCTGCTGTGTCTGGGCATTCGGTTACTGGATGGTCTATCCGGCTTGGCCGACCCTTACCGGCTATACACAAGGCTACTTTGGCTATAGCCAGCGCGCGGCCGTCACCGCCGAAATCAACGCCGCGAAGGCCGCACAAGACACCTACCGTCAGGCGATTGCCAACACGCCGATCACTGAAGTCAAAGGCAAGGAAGACCTCCTCCAATTCGCCCTTGCCGGCGGAGCGGCAGCTTTTGGCGACAACTGCTCCGGCTGTCACGGTCGCGGTGCTCAAGGCGCCGTCGGCTACCCCAACCTGAACGATGACGATTGGATTTGGGGCGGCACGCTCGAACAGATCGAGGGCACGATCGCTCACGGCATCCGCAACGGCGCCGATGAGGCCCGCAACTCGGCGATGCCGCGTTTCGGCCTCGACGGCGTCCTGGAACCGGCAGCCATCTCCGATGTCGCCAACTATGTCCGCTCGATTTCGGGCGCCGAACAGGTCGACACGGTTGCCGCCGAACGTGGCAAAGCGACATACGCGGAACAGTGCGCGGCCTGCCACGGCGAAGATGCCAAGGGCAACCTAGAGATGGGCGCACCAAATCTCTCGGACGCGATTTGGCTTTATGGCAATTCTCAAGAAGCCGTGACCCAGAGCATTGTGACAGGCCGTGGCGGTGCCATGCCCGCGTGGGCTCCCCGTCTCGATCCGGTCACGGTGAAAATGCTGGCCGTCTACGTGCATTCCCTGGGCGGCGGCAAATAGCCACGATGGCTTTGGTAACCTGACGCACTGAAAAGGCGAGGAAGTCTTCGAATATGACCACCATGGACAAACCTGGTCAGTTTAAACCCGAAGACTTTCTCGTCGAAGCCGCGCCCGGCGTAGCAAGGCATGATGTCGAGGCCGTTCGCCAGCCGAAGGCCAAGAAGGCGGCCACGTCCCACGACGATGCCACGAAAGGCAGTTGGGCCGCGCAGCAAAAGATCTACTCAAAGCTTGCGAAGGGCAACTTCCGCAACGCCAAGTGGATCGTGATGCTGGTGTCTCTGGGCATCTACTATCTTTTGCCTTGGCTCCGCTTCGACCGTGGCGAAGGTCTTCCAAACCAACTCTTCCTAATCGATTTTGCCAATCAACGCCTGCTGTTCGGACCCATCGAAATCTGGGCGCAGGAATTCTACTACGTCACCGGCCTCCTGATCATTTCCGCGCTGGCTCTCTTCCTCGTCACCTCCATCGCGGGCCGCGTCTGGTGCGGCTACGCCTGTCCGCAGACCGTCTGGACCGATCTGATGATCGCCGTCGAGCGCTTCTGGCAAGGTGACCGCAACGCCCACATGCGCCTTGACCAGCAACCCTGGAACTTCGAAAAAATCTGGAAAAAAACAGCCACACACATCTCCTGGCTGCTCATCGGTCTGTTCACCGGCGGTGCGCTTGTCTTCTATTTCCGCGACGCCCCGACACTCGCCATGGAACTGCTCACGGGCGAAGCTTCAACCGTCGCCTACGCCTTCCTCGCCATTTTCACGTTCACGACCTATCTGCTCGGCGGCATCGCCCGCGAGCAGGTCTGCATCTATATGTGCCCCTGGCCGCGCATCCAGGGCGCCATGCTCGACCACGACAGTCTCTGGATCGCCTACCGTGACGTTCGCGGCGAACCTCGCGCGCCCCACAAGAAGGGTGACTCGTGGGACGGTCGCGGCGACTGTATCGATTGCAAGGCCTGCGTCGCGGTCTGCCCCATGGGCATCGACATCCGCAACGGTGCACAGCTCGAATGCATCCAGTGCGCGCTGTGCATCGACGCCTGCAACGACATCATGGACAAAGTCGGCCGTCCCCGCGGCTTGATCGCCTACACGACCGAACGCAACGTGGAGAACCGGACGGCAGGGCCTCGCGACGGTCTGCGCATGATCCGCCCGCGAACAGTCCTCTATTCAGTAATCATTGCGATCACGGCCGGTTTGATGGCCTGGGCGATGCTGAGCCGCTCCGACCTCGACGTCAGCGTATTGCCCGACCGCAACCCACTCTTCGTCAAGCTATCCGACGGCGGCATTCGCAACGGCTACACCGTCAAGATCGTCAACAAGAACCAAACGCCGCGCCGTTTCAAAGTCGAACTGACCGGTATCGACGGACTGAAGACGACAATTGTCGGTCACGACGACGCCTCAGCACCCATCGACGTGGCTCCATCGAATTTAAAGGCATTGAAGATCTTTGCAGCCCTTCCACGTGACAAGGCAAAAGCACTGCCCTCAGAATCCACGCCGCTCAACATCACGGTCACCGAGGTCGATGGCGCCGTTTCAGCAACCCGTGATACAAGTTTCCGGAGCCCTGGCCCATGACCTCGAACATGACATCAGCCATGACCACCACCAACACAAACGGCAGCCCGAAACCCGCAAAGCGCATGGTCAAGGAAATCACCGGTCGCCACGTACTCTTCCTGATGCTCGGCTTTTTCGGCGTCATCATCGCGACCGATTCCTACCTCGTTTACAAAGCCGTCTCGACATTTGGCGGCCTGGAAACGCAAAACGCGTACCGCAAGGGGCTCACCTACAATGAGCGCATCGCCGAAGAGCGCGCCCAGGAAGCTCTCGGTTGGACGAAAGACGCCCGCCTCGACAAGGGCGAGCTGCGCGTCATTATTCGCGACAGAGATCAAAAGGGTGTCGAAGGTCTTCAGATCTCGGCGCTCTTCGGCCGCCCCGCCACCAACACCGAAGACCGCACACTAACACTCACGCAGACCGGCTCCGGTGAATACATGGCCACCGTCGGCGATATCGCGCCCGGCAACTGGGTTGCCACGATGGAAGCACGCGAGGCGCTAACCGGCTCCGGCGCGGTGGTCTATCAGTCCAAGGTGCGGCTATGGAAGGCGCCCTGAAGCCGGACGCCATTCCCACACCGGCCGTAGACCTCACGGCCCCCGAACCCGTGCGCGAGACGCAAGTCTTCACCGCGCCCGAGATCATGTGCGGGGGCTGCCTGCGCACCATCGAGTCCGCGCTCGCCGATACGCCAGGCATCTTCAATGCCCGCGCCAACTTGAGCGCCCGCCGCGTGACTGTCACCTTCGATCCCGAAGTCACGTCCCCCGAACTCGTCATTGCCGCCATAAAAAACGCCGGCTTCTCCGCCGCCCCGCTCATTGAAGGCCGCGACGAAGTCCACGCCGCGCGCGTCAGCGAACTCATGCCCCGCGTCGGCGTCGCAGGCTTCGCCGCCGCCAACATCATGTTGCTCTCCGTCTCCGTCTGGTCGGGCCACGCCTCCGACATGGATGAGCACATGAAAGCGCTCTTCCATTGGATCTCAGCCCTCATCGCGCTTCCCGCCATCGCTTATTCCGGCCAACCCTTCTTCAAGTCGGCCTACGCAGCCTTGAGCGCCCGCCGCCTCAACATGGACGTGCCGATCTCGCTCGGCATCACGCTCGCCACCGCCATGAGCTTCGCGCAAACCATGCGCGGCACCGACCACGTCTACTTCGACGCCGCGACAATGCTCGTCTTCTTTCTTCTCATCGGCCGCTTGCTCGACGAACAAATGCGCGCCCGCACCCGCAGCGCCGCCGAAAACCTCATGAGCCTGAAGGCACTCACCGCCACGATCATCGAGTCGGATGGCACCGTCCGCCAGATCCCCTCGCGCAATCTCCAGCCCGGCATGACGATGATCGTCGCCACCGGCGAACGCATCGCTGCCGACGGCATCGTCAGCGATGGCCTGAGTGAAATCGACGAAAGTCTGATCAGCGGCGAAACCCTGCCCAAGCCGGTCTCCCGCGGTGACCGCGTCCACGCTGGCACCTTGAACACCGCCGCCCCACTGCGCGTCGCGACAACGGCCACCGAAGACAACACACTCCTCGCCGAGCTTTCCCGCCTCATGCTGGCCGGCGAGCAAACGCGCGGCCGTTACGTCCGCCTCGCTGACCGCGCTGCCCGCCTTTACGCCCCCGCCGTCCATTTGCTCGGACTTGGCACGCTGATCGGCTGGCTGGTCGCTGGCCACGGCTGGGAAATCGCGCTCACCAATGCCATCGCCGTCCTCATCATTACCTGCCCATGCGCGCTGGCACTCGCCGTTCCAGCCGTCCAGGTCGCAGCCATCAGCCGCCTCTTCGGCCAAGGCGTCCTCGTCAAAGCCGCCGACGGCCTGGAGCGCCTTTCCGAAGTCGACACCATCGTTTTCGACAAGACCGGAACACTGAGCCTCGGCGAACCCTCGCTCGCTCTCGACCAGCCAATCGACGCCGACGTTCTCGCCCGCGCCGCCGGCCTTGCCATCATGAGCCGCCACCCCTACGCGCAGGCCATGGTCCGTGCCGCCCGCGCTCGCGGCATCGACTTTGAACCGCAATTGGGTGTGACGGAAATCCCTGGCTCCGGCCTCTCCATCATGACGCCTGAAGGCGAGGAACGCCTCGGCTCAGCCCTCTTCACCGGCGTCACAGTCATCGATCCGCGCCAGGCCGCGTCCCTCTGGTATGCCCGCCCCGGCCGCGCGCCCGTCGGCTTCCGCTTCGAAGACCGCCTGCGCTCCGACGCCCCCGCCACCATCGCGGCGCTCCAGGCCGCAGGCTATCAGCTCGAAATCCTGTCCGGTGATCGCCCCGACGCCGTCGCCGACGCCGCCCTCGCGCTCGGCGTATCGGCCTACAAAGGCGGCGTCCGTCCCGACGAAAAACTGGCCCGCCTGACGGCGCTCAAAAACGAAGGCCGCGTGGCGCTGATGGTCGGCGACGGTCTCAATGATGCGCCCGCTTTGGCCGCCGGCCACGCCTCCATGTCGCCCTCCGCCGCCGCCGACATTGCTCAGAACGCGGCCGATGCCGTCTTCCAAGGCGAAAAACTCGGCCCCGTGGTCGAAGCCCTTAAAGTGGCCCGCCGCGCCCACCGTATGGCGCTGGAAAACTTCGCCATTGCCATGCTCTACAACATCGCCTTCGTGCCCATGGCCGTCATGGGCTATGTTACCCCCTTGCTGGCCGCGATCGCGATGTCCACGTCGTCGATCCTGGTCACCGGCAATGCGCTCCGTCTGCGCTCGATGAAATTGAAGCTCGCTCCTGTCGCGGCGAGCACGGATGAGGATCGACCATGACATCGCTCGCCTGGCTCATTCCCGCCGCTCTGTTCCTCGGCCTTCTCGGTCTCGCCGCCTTCCTGTGGGCGCTGAAGAACGGTCAATTCGAAGACCTTGAAGGCGCCGGTTGGCGTGCCATCGATGATCAGCCTCCCGGCCCCCAAGGCGGCAACAAGAAACCCGAATAGAACGGCGTATGGACGGCACCGAAATCACATTTCTGGGCGGCTTGGTGTTGGGCTTGGCAAGCACCCTTCATTGCAGCGCCATGTGCGGCGCCATCTCGTGCAGTGCGCTGCTCTCGCTCGGACCGGCGACCGGATGGGGCCGCGCCGGCCACGCCATCCTCCTGAACCTGGGCCGCATCGCGGTCTATGCCGCTCTCGGCGTCGCGGCATCCCTCATCGGCTCGGCCATCATCAAGCCCGAGACGACCATGAATTATCAGGTGCTGCAATATATCGGCGCCTCTGTCCTCATGTGGACCGGTCTGTCCATGGCCGGCATGATGCCCCGCTTCGCGTTTCTCGATAGCGCAATGACCCGCCTGTCCAACACTGTCGCGACCGCGACGCGCCCACTTCAGGGCACCGCCGCAGCGCCTCTCGGCCTGGGTGTCATCTGGGGCCTCAATCCCTGCCCTATGGTTTATGCGGCCCTCTTCACCGCAACCCTCACGGCCTCGCCCTGGGGCGGCCTCTCGGTCATGGCCGGCTTTGGCCTTGGCACACTTCCGGGCGTTCTTGTTGCCGGTCTCGGCCTTGCTTCGCTGCGTGGCATCGAAGCCAGTCGCGCCATCCAAATCGCCGCCGGCCTGATCATCGCCGTGCTGGGCTTCGCCTCGCTCTACATCCCCGCCGCCCACATCGCTGCGTGGTGCTTGAACTGATCGGGCTGGAAGTTTTGCCTCCCCCCGTCCATATGAACACGATGGACGCAAATCTCGCCCCGCCGATCCCGTTCGACAACTCCTACGCCCGCCTGCCGGAGCGCTTTTTCGCCCGCGTGCAGCCCACAGCCGTGGCCGCACCCAAACTCATCCGCATCAACGAACCCCTCGCCCGCGAACTCGGCATTGATCCGCAAGCGCTTGCCACCCCCGAAGGCGTCGCCATCCTCGCCGGCAACCGCATTGCAGAAGGCAGCGATCCCATCGCCATGGCCTACGCTGGTCACCAGTTCGGCAACTTCGTCCCCCAGTTGGGCGACGGCCGCGCCATTCTCATCGGCGAGGTCGTCGATACCAAAGGCATCCGCCGCGACATTCACCTGAAAGGCGCCGGCCGTACACCCTATTCCCGCATGGGCGATGGCCGCGCCGCGTTGGGCCCTGTGCTGCGCGAATACATCGTCAGCGAAGCCATGGCCGCCCTCGGCATTCCCACCACCCGCGCGCTCGCCGCCGTCACGACGGGCGGTTGGGTCCTCCGAGAGGAACCGCTCCCCGGCGCTATTCTGGCCCGCGTCGCGTCAAGCCACATCCGTGTCGGCACGTTCCAGTTTTTCGCCGCCCGCAAAGACACCGACGCAATTCGCACGCTGGCCGACTACACCATCGCCCGCCACTATCCCCACCTCAACGACCGGCCGGACAAATATCGCGAACTGCTCTCCGCCGTCATCGCGCGCCAGGGCGAACTGATCGCAAAGTGGATGCACGTCGGCTTCATTCATGGCGTCATGAATACCGACAACTGCTCTATCGCCGGTGAGACCATTGACTTCGGCCCCTGCGCCTTCATGGACACCTACCACCCATCAACGGTGTTCTCGTCCATCGATCGGGGAGGCCGTTATGCTTTCGCCAGCCAGCCCGTGATCGCCAATTGGAATATGGTCCGTTTCGCCGAAACGTTGTTACCGATCCTCGGCGACACGCAGGAAGAGGCCATCGCCACGGCACAAGAGCGCATCGACGCCTACCCACCCCAGTTCCAGGCCGCAATCACTGCGGGCTACGCCGCCAAAATTGGCATCGCACGCCAAGCAGCCGACGATACGGCACTCATCCAGGATTTTCTGACGGTTATGGCCAATGGTGCTGCTGACTACACGCTCACATTCCGCGCACTGTCCGATACTGCCGAAGATCCAGCCCACGATGCCAAGCTCCGCGCCCTCTTCACCGGCAGCGACGCGCTCGACGCCTGGCTCCAACGGTGGCGAGATCGCCGTGCAAGCGACCCGCGTACACCGCGCGACATCGCGACCGCCATGCGCGCTGTGAACCCCGTCATCATTCCGCGCAACCATCAAATAGAAGCCGTCATCAAAGCTGCCGTTTCAGGCGGCGACTTTGCCCCCTTCCACCGCCTCGTCGATGAACTGTCGAAGCCCTTTGATGATCGCCCCGGCATTGACGATCTGAAACAACCGCCCAAACCCGAAGAGGTCGTCCACGCCACGTTTTGTGGAACCTGATGGCTTAGCCGCTTTTGGCCACCGCACGCCGCCATTTCCGCGGCGCCATGAGATAGCCGACCTGCCCGCGCCCTTTGCGGCGCACCTCTTCCAGATAGTCGAGCACCTCGCGCGGATGCAGCGGACGGCCCTCCGTCGCCACCCGGACGCGCTCCAGATGCTGGATCTCTTCCAAGAGCGGCTGCGCCGTCTTTTGCAGCATCACGATCGTTGCAATCGTCCGCTTCGGCATATGAGGCGGAATGCGTGCAAACAGGTTTGCCACCAGATCCTGCACCCGCCGCGACAGCTTCGTCGAGAACCGCCCGAGCCACGCGATCAGCCGGATGCTCCAGTCCTCGCGAAAGCGGTATCCGTGCACCTCCATCCACTCGAACAGCTTGGACATGATCATGTCCTGATGCCGGACCTGCGCCGTATTGCGATAGTCCTGCCATTCAGCGACCAGATCGAAAGCTGGCTCGATTTCCAGATCGCCGGGCGCGAATGATTCCGCCGCCGTCACGCCGACGCGCTTGTAAAACGCCACATTCGAAGCATGAAACCGGGTCGGGAAAGCCGGCAGCCGCAGCTTGCCCTCGCTCGCATCCTCATACGCGATCCGCACGAGCTTCGAGCAAAACAGCCTATTTGAAGGCCCCAACTCCATCGAAAAGTCGTAGAGGATCGGCTTGCCCGCATCCTGCGCCCGCTTCACAAAATCATAGATCAACTGCGCCGCCCGCGCCGCCAACGCCTCGTCCCGATGCCGGAACAACATCGCCCGCGCGAGCCCGTGATCGAGAACCGCCTTCAACGGCTTGATCACCGCGCCCTCTTCGATCAGCGCTTCCACCACCCAGCCTCGACCATGAGCATCGATATAAACGATCGCCGTATGGCTGAACTGGCTGTCCACGTCGCCAATCCGCGCAATCGCCGCACTGTTGTGTTTCGTGCCCCGTACCAGAAGCACATCACCCGACCGGAACGCGAACGGCTGCCCAGTATCGAACGCCGGATGCGCAAAGCTGTTGAAGGATCTTTCGCTGAAAGCGCGCAGTCCCGGATCGTCGTCGGCGGCCACGGCGTAATCCCAGTGGACTTCCCCCGCCATGTCGGAAGCATACCTGAGAACACGCAACACATCGCGCACTCCATGCTGCGCGTCGCGCGTCATGAGGCCCTGCGCATGCCAGTCGCCAATTCGGTTGCGGATGGCGCTGCGCACGAGGAACAACTCGCTCATCGCGAGCGGCGCCAGCGCCTTCAAGTCTGCCCGCGAAAACCGGCTTAGATCGCGCTCATGCACATCATGATAGATCCGCGACACGATTCGCACGATATCGTCGCTGCTGGCAACCGGAGCATTGGCAAGCGCTCGCATGGCTCGCAGATCACGCCCGATCTCATCCTCGAGTGAAAGACGCGGCACGAGTTCCCCCCAACCTGACGCACACCGGCTCTAAGTGCCCGCGTGCGCCTGCAAAGGCAAGCTGTGCGTCACGCGGCGCACCAGTCAGCCAGCTTGTCTATGAATTGTGAGCATTTTTCGAGTTCGGACACGGCAATCCACTCATTCGCCGTGTGCGCCTGCGCAATGTTGCCCGGCCCGCACACCACAGACGGCGCCCCTGCATCCTGAAACAACCCAGCCTCCGTCGCGTAGGACACCGCAAACGTCTCGTTCTGCCCCGCCAACGCCAGGGCGAGCGCCACGGCCTCAGAGCCTGCCGGCGTCCCGAACGGCGGCACAGAGTTGGTGCGCGTCAGCGTGATCCCGGCCTCCGGCGCCAGCGCCTGCATCCCCGGCAGACAGGCCGTTGCGATAAAGGTATGCAAGCGGTCTTCGATGGCCCCGATATCGAGCCCCGGCATTGACCGGATCTCAAACCCGAACCGGCACGAAACCGGCACGATGTTCGACGCCGTCCCGCCCTCAATGGTTGTCACCTGCAACGTCGGATACGGCGGTTCGAAGCGGCGATCAGGTGTCCGCGCCGCAAGCTCCGCCTCGATGAGCGCGAGTTCGCTGATAATTTGCCCCGCCGCCGTGATCGCATTGACGCCCAGATGCGCCATGCTCGAATGCGCCGCACGGCCTGCAATGTCGACCTGCCACCGTACCGGGCCCTTGTGCGCATCAACAACGCGCATGTCCGTCGGCTCGCCCACAATGACGACTCGCGGCAGTGGCAGCGTCGTCCCCATCGCCGCAATCATCGGACGCACGCCCGTGCAGCCCACCTCCTCATCATACGAGAATGCAATATGGACCGGCATTTTCAACTTCGCCGCTTTGAAACGCGGCACGGCAGCCAGCACGCACGCCAGAAATCCCTTCATATCGGCGGTGCCGCGCCCGTAGTAACGCCCATCGCGCAATGTCAAAGCAAACGGATCGCTGTCCCATGCTTGTCCATCGACCGGCACCACATCCGTATGCCCCGACAGCGCGACGCCGGGTACATCCTCCGGCCCGATGGTCGCAAACAGAGATGCCTTCTGCCCGTCTTCCGTTGGCACCAGATACGCCGCCACGCCGTGCCCGCGCAAAAAATCCTCCACGTAGAGGACCAGCGGAATGTTCGTCTTGTGGCTCGTGGTGTCAAACCCCACGAGGCGTTCGAGAATGTCGGCAACTAAGGCGCCGGAGCGCTGCATGTCAGTTCACACTTTTGACGGTAAACGGGCTGTCGAGCGAAAACGCTGGAACGGCCACATCAAACAGCACGCCGCCGTCACCCGCCATCTGATAGCTGCCAACCATGATGCCCGAAGGCGTCGGCAGGGGACACCCGGAGCTATACGTGAACGACTGCCCCGGTTCGATCAATGGCGTCTGACCCACAACGCCCGGTCCACGCACCTCTTCCGTCCGGCCCGTGCCGTCGGTAATCCGCCAGAATCGCGTCTTTAGCTGCACGGGCACTGTGCCATCGTTCTGGATATCGATCGTGTAGCTCCAGAAGTAGTAACCCTCGTCCGGCGATGATTGGTCGGACTGATACTCCGGCCGAACGCGCACTCGGACACCGTGGGTTATCGCTTCGTAAAGAAAATCGCGGCTCACGGTTTCGTCGTCCTCTATCCTGGCGCAGCAGAGTTTATGCCGTGTTCTTGGTGGGTCAACAGGTGCCTCAGGCCATCCGCGCCGCCGCCAGCCCCCGCTCCACGTCGGCAATCAGATCGTTGGCATGTTCCAGTCCAACCGACAACCGGAGCATCCCGTCACCGATGCCGAGCTCCGCCCGCGCTGCCGGCCCAATACGATAATGCGTCGTCGTCGGCGGATGCGTGATGAGGCTCTTGGCGTCGCCCAGATTATTGGAAATCTTGATCAACCGCAGCTCATTTTGGAACCGGAACGCCGCGTCTTTCCCGCCCGCCACTTCGAGCGCGATCATCTGCCCGCCACCCGTCATCTGCTTGGCCACGATATCCGCCTGCGGGTGATCCTTGCGACCGCAGTAAATGACGCGATCTACCCCCGGCTGCGCCGCCAAATAATCGGCCACCTTCGCCGCGTTCGCACACTGCGCCGCGATGCGCAGGGGCATCGTTTCCAGGCTCTTCAGCATCACCCAAGCATTGAACGGGGATAGAGACGGCCCCGTCTGCCGGAAGTAATCCTGCAGGTGATCAGTCAGAAACTTCTCCGAACACAACACCGCCCCGCCCAGGCACCGCCCTTGCCCGTCGATGTGCTTCGTCGCCGAATAAATCACAACGTCGGCACCGTGATGCAAAGGCCTTTGTAACATCGGCGTCGCAAAGACGTTATCGACCATCACCAGCGCGCCAATCTCCTTGGCAAGCTTCGACACCGCGGCAATGTCGACGAGATCCAGCGTCGGGTTGGCCGGGGTCTCGAAAAAGAAGGCCTTCGTGTTCGGCCGCACGGCCTTGCGCCATTCATTGATGTCACGCCCATCGATCAGCGTCGGCGTGATGCCAAAGCGCGGACACAGCGTTTCAACAATGTACCGGCACGACCCGAACATCGCCCGCGCCGCGACCACATGATCGCCTGTCTTGAGATACGACATCAGCGCGGCATTCACCGCTGCCATGCCGGTCGCCATCACACGGCAGACCTCCGCACCTTCCAGAAGCCGCAACCGCTCTTCCAGCATCGACACGGTCGGATTCGCAAACCGCGAATACTGGTAGCCCGGATCCTCGTTCTTGAACCGCGCCTCTGCCTGTTCCGCGCAGGTATAGACGAACCCCTGCGTCAGGAAGATCGCCTCCGACGTTTCCCCGAACTGAGACCGGAGCGTCCCCCCATGGACGAGCTGCGTCTCCGTTGCCCACTCCGCGGCAATCTCAGCATCTGTCTTGGCTGCGGTCATGTTCGTCGGCTCCAAGTGTTGACACGTACGCTGCACAACAAAAAACCCGTGCAGCGTCGCCACGCTGCACAAAGAAAAACCCGGTCCCCTGCGGCACGCACCTTATTGCTAAGGAGCCGTGCGCCGGGAAATCCGGGTGCGCGCGGCCATTTAGCGAGTTGTTTTACGTGGCTGCAAGCCGGCCGGCCAAATCACCACGACGATCGGGGCGGGAATACCGCCCCCTCCCCTTGGCGTCAAGCAAACCATGCTTTAGAGCCCTCCAAGAGAGAGGTTGAAGGTCCATGGCTAAGAAGACGGCCCCAAAGGCAAAACCAGCGCGGTCACGACCCTTGGGGATCGCGGTCACCGACGGCATCCTGCCGGCCCAAGCGATCCGCGCGTTGATCTCCGGCGGCGCATTGAAGCTGGCCGAACCGTTGGCGAGCGGCCAGCTCCAGCCCGCCAGCGTCGACCTCCGCCTCGGTCGCGAGGCCTATCGCGTGCGCGCCAGCTTCCTGCCCGGTCCGGGTTCAAAGGTCACCGACAAGCTCGCGGACATCAAGCTGCACACCATCGATCTCACCAAAGGCGCCGTGCTCGAGACCGGCTGCGTCTACATCGTCCCCCTTCTCGAAAGCCTCGGGCTCCCCGACACCATCTCCGCCTCCGCCAACCCGAAAAGTTCCACCGGCCGCCTCGACGTCTTCACTCGCGTCATTGCCGACGGCGTCACTGCCTTTGACCAGATCCCCTCCGGCTACAAGGGGCCGCTTTACGCCGAAATTTGCCCGCAGACGTTTCCCATCCTCGCCCGGACGGGGTCCAAGCTGAGCCAGCTCCGCTTCCGCGTTGGCAATCCCCGCGAAGACGACAAAGCCTTAGCCCGCCTGCACAAGGAACACATGCTGGTTTCCGGCGGCACCTCTGATATCGCCGACGGAATCGCGCTCTCCGTCGATCTCGTCGGCGGCTTGTCTGGCCTCGTTGGGTATCGCGCCAAACGCCACACCGGCGTCGTCGATGTCGATGCGCCCAAATCCTGCGCCATCGCCGACTATTGGGAAGAAATCGATTCGCGCGGCTCCCGCCGCCTCATCCTCGATCCCGATCAGTTCTACATCCTGGCCTCCAAGGAAGCTGTCCACATCCCACCGACTCATGCCGCCGAGATGATGCCCTTCAACCCGCTCGTCGGCGAATTCCGCGTGCATTATGCGGGTTTCATGGACCCCGGCTTCGGCCATGCCCCCGCCGGGGGCCATGGGTCTCGCGTGGTGCTGGAAGTCCGCTCTCACAAAGTTCCCTTCATCTTGGAAGACGGCCAGATCATCGGCCGCCTCGTCTACGAGCGCATGGTCGAGGTACCCGAAATGCTCTACGGCCGCGACTTGGGTTCCAACTACCAAGCTCAGGGCCTGAAGCTCTCCAAGCATTTCCGCTGACCAAAAGCGCCGCGATCCCGTTCGTCGTTTACGCCCCATTAACCTAAATCAGGCACCTTCGACCCCGTCGCGTTGTGTGCGAGTGGAGAGTTGCGTGCTCGATTACCCCCTTCTGCTGCTATTTCCAGCAGCGATGCTTTACGCTGCGGTCTCGGACATCTTCACGATGACGATTCCGAACCGCATCTCCGTTGCGTTGATCGCGACATTCCCCCTTGCGGCCTTCCTGGCTGGCCTCCCGATGGCCACCGCTCTCATGCATATGGCAGGCTTCGCCATCGTGCTCGCGCTGTGCTTTGCCCTGTTCTCATTCAATCTACTCGGCGGCGGCGATGCCAAGTTGCTGGCATCAACAACGCTGTGGATCGGCATGGGCCAACTTGTACCGTTTCTCGGACTGGTGGCGATCTGCGGTGGCTTTCTGGCGATCGTCATCCTGGCCTTCCGGAGTTTTCCTGTCGCCGCTCTGCCCGTCCCTGAATGGGCACTTCGCCTGCACAAGTCCGGCGGCGGCATCCCTTACGGCTTGGCGATTTGCGCCGGCGGCTTGATCATCTTCCCCAAAACTGAAATCTTCCGGGCATTGATCGTCTGACCGTTTGAAGACGGATAAAAAATAATTAATATTATCAATATGTTGCAACGACGGCTTGGGCATTCGCGCCGATTTACGACGCTGATTAACCTCGCATTGACGAATGTCACGCAAAACTAGGTCCGACGTCGGGAAGAGGGGTCTTTCCGGCGCATAGGGACCCAGTTGCACTATGAAACGAGCACAGTTGATCGGCATCTCCATTGCAGGCGTTTCGGCGCTGGTTGCCTTCGTGATGGTCAAGGGGGTGCTCAAACAGCCGAACGAGGAAAAGCGGGTCGAGGTCAAGATAAACTCGGTCCAGGTGCTCGTGGCGGGCGCCGATATCGGTCTTGGCCAAGTCACCAACGAAGGCAGCTTCCGTTGGCAGGAATGGCCAGCCGATGCATCGAAGGGCTTCATCACCGATAAGTCGAATAGAGAAGCGATGCGGCAGCTCTCCGGGGCAATCGCCCGCGCACCGATCATGGCCGGCGAACCCATTACGCCGAACAAGCTGGTGAAAGCCGGACAAGGCGGCGTGCTTGCCGCCATCCTTCCCGCCGGGATGCGCGCCGTTTCGACAAAGATCAAGGAAGAGACGGCGGTTGGCCGCCTCATCCTTCCCAATGACCATGTCGACGTCATCTTGATCCGCCGTATGCGCGGCAAATCGAATAACGACGAGTTCGTCAGCGACACGCTCTTTACCAACGTGCGCGTGCTCGCCCTTGGGCAACAGATCGAGACCAAGGAAGGCAAGAAAGCAGCCGAAGGCGCGGCCAACACCGCCACCCTCGAGCTCATTCCGCGCCAAGCCGAGATGCTCATGCTCGCCACCTCAATGGGCGAAATCAGCCTTTCTCTGCGATCAATCGCTGATCTCGATGCGTCGGGCAAACCCGGTGAAGGGAATGGTCTCAACAAACCGAAAGACGGAAATTCCGTTCAAATGCTGCGTTACGGCGTCAGATCGCGCGCCATGGGCGTGAACTGATCAACTTGAATTTGCAGATCGTCGGAAGGCAAAAATAAAATGTCTAATCAAGTGATCAGTCGCCTCGCATTGGCCCTTGCGATGGTCCTCGCCGTAGCGGCTCCAAGCCAGACGTTCGCCGGCCCCGATGCCCGCAATGGCGCGGCACAGGCACAATCCAGCAACGGTCCCGACGGCCGGCACCAGTCAGTCATTAAGTTGACCGAGGCCGATGCCGGAAAGCGCCGCTTGGTCAATCTCGGCATCGGCAAATCGGTCATGGTCGAACTGCCGCGCCCAGCCCGCGACGTGATGGTGTCGAACCCACAGGTTGTTGACGCTGTGGTGCAAAGCTCCAACCGTATTTTCCTTATCTCGCGTCGCATCGGCGAATCGAACGCCTTCATCTTTGATGAAAACGGCGACCAGTTCGCGACCTTGGAAGTCTTCGTCGAGCGTGAAACCGCCGGCATGGAAGATCTGCTGCGCCGCTTGATCCCCGGCTCCACCATCAAAGTAGAAATGCTGAACGGCA
>LNFM01001868.1_pt1 | contig 46075 bp, 53 predicted proteins | sample 596031 | NCBI WGS metagenome assembly LNFM01 (sample SAMN04254537, study PRJNA301005) | activated carbon metagenome | isolation source: dual media filters at the Ann Arbor, Michigan drinking water treatment plant | place: USA: Ann Arbor
AAGAAGACGCTTACTCGCACTCCTCGCACCGATCCTTTCGAGGGCTCGTACTTCGAAGCTCATGGCATCAAGTGGGTAGTTGTGCCGCCGGCAGAACAACTTGTCAGCGTGTCTTACGGTAGCCATTGGTATAAGCGCTGCTTCTCTAAGCTGACAACGCCCGAGAAGTGGTTCGCGCAAACTCCTTTCATATGGGATACAGTAGATGAGTTCTCCGCAAAAGGTGCATATGACGCTTTACACACGGCGCGTGCTATTGCCATCGATATTGAGACATCTCGTGATGGGCTCCGGCGAATACTCTGTGTCAATTACACCGGCATTTTCTTTAACAATAAAACAAGATGCTTCTATACAAGAGGATATGTTCTCCCTATCAACTCCATGCGCGCTGTGGGTTGGATGCGTGCGTTCAACAGGCTTGACCCTCCAAAGATATTCCAGAACGGAAAGTACGACAACGCATACTTTACCCGCTACGGATGCCCAGTAACTAACTGGTTCTTCGATACGCTGCATGGCTTTCACTGCTGGTATAGTGAGATGCCAAAGACTTTGGACTATCTCACAGCGTATCTGATACGAGACGTAGTGTACTGGAAGGACCAGAGCGGCGAGGATCTTTATCAGTACAATGCCCGCGATGGTTGGGCTACTGCGAACGCATGGCTTGCGCTCATGAAAGAAGCGCCGGCGTACTGGGAAGGTAATTACCAGCAAGAGTTCCCGCTAGTATTCCCGTGCTTGCAGATGGACCTGGACGGCCTAGCTGTTGACGAAGAATCGCGGGCCGGCTTATCTATCACGCAACATGCACAGCTTGACGAGTCGCTGCTATCTCTGCGCCGCAGGCTCGGTGTGCCTAAGTTTAATCCTAGCAGCCCCGTGCAATGTAAGAAGTTGTTGCAGGTACTATCGTGCTCCGGTAAAAAGCCGCTACCTCAAGAGCTTGCGAAAGTAACTAGCTCTGATAAGCGGGCAATGCAACTCTGCGCAGACAAGCACCCCCTTAATCAAATACTTATTGAGGCCCTCCTTGACTACCGCGAATCGCGTAAACTACTTAGTGACTACCTTGAAGCCGAACTCTATCACAGGCGCTTCTTGTATTCTCATAATCCCGGGGGCACCGATACTGGGCGGCTTGCTAGCAACGAGTCTTACTTTTGGTGCGGGCACCAGATACAAAACATGCCGGCGTACTGTAAGCAAATGCTCGTTGCCGATCCAGGATACCACCTCTGCGAAATTGATAAGGCTCAATCGGAATCGTGGTGTACTGGGTATCTTTCCGGCGACACTAACCTCATCGCTGCCTTACAGTCCGGGCGAGATTTCCATTCAGTTAACGCAAGCGCTTTCTTTGGAATATCTTACGAAGATCTTTGGGATGTGGACGGAAACGAAACCAAAAACAAGCCCATCAGAGACTTAAGCAAGCGCACGAATCACGGCGCTAACTACAACATGCAAGAGAACATGCTACTAATAACAATGGGGGCGAAGAATGTCATTAAGGCCAAGGTTCTCCTCAAACTGCCAGCTGAATGGAGTCTTAAACGAGTATGTCAGTATCTGCTCCAACAGTTTGATAACACTTACCCGGTGGTACGAGGAGCTTGGTATGAGCACGTGCGTTATTGCATACGTGCCACCAAGCTTTTGGTCGGGCCTACCGGCTGGACACGATACTGCTTTGGCGACCCGGATAGAAATAAACGGCACCTTAATGCATACGTCGCGCATCCCCCACAATCGTTGTCCGTTATGGTTGTTAATAGGGGGCTCACCAATATCTACCGCGAACTTCAAGGTCCTGATCTGCGACTCAAGGCTCAGGTCCACGACTCAATTCTCTTTCAGTATCGAATTGGGCGACTCGATCTCGTACAACGAGCTGAAGAACTCATGCGAGTTACCGTCCCAGTCACCGATTGTTTTGGTACAACGAGAGAACTTACGATCCGTAATGATGTTAAATGTGGAGCGCGGAAATGGAGCGACTTAAAGAGCTTTTCGAAAGTACTAAAAGAGCAGCAATCGCAGTCTGCGTTATTGATGTAATCGATATCATTCCGTTCATCATAGCAGCTTGCGGCTTCATTGTTGGTGTCTTAGTAACTGCCGCCGTCACGGGGTATAACACAGGGAGGAACTGGGTATGTCATCGGGTAACGGAGTAGAGAGCGGGGAATGTAAGGAGTGTGGGGTTACTATTAGCGGGCCGGCGGCACTCTTGCATGAAGGTACGAAGGACTTACCTGGTAAGTATATCCGCGATCGTATCTGCTTGGTGCGTGAGGTAGAAGAAAACATTGATACCGGAGCAATCATTACCCGCTGGTATCTCGACGAGATGCATGTGCCGGAGACTCCGAGATGAGAATCAAGATGCACCAAGCGCGCTCAGGTAGCCAAGTAAATCGCATAACCTTGGAGTGGCGCACGCAGGAATTAGCTGATGCTTTGGAACTTGCCGGCCCTGTAAGAAAAGACGCGCTGAAGACTGCATCCGAGTTAGATAGCGCCGCGGGCCGCATATTTCGGGCGTATCTCATAGCCTCAGTTATCGAGGACTCTGTGCATGCTAAGAGATCCCCGGAGCCCCCGCCGCCGCTGATACTACCTCCTGGGTACTGACTCATCATGGCAAAAGACGCCTCATTTTTTGACGCGTACTTTGCCTATACTGCCGGCGATGAAGTACCGCTTATCTATCATCGGTGGTGTGCAATAGCTGGAGTCGGCGCCTTGTTAGGTCGCCGGTTCTGGCTTAAGCACGGGCGTAGTACCATATGGCCAACGCAGTACCTGATGCTTATTGGTGGTCCCGGTGCCCGCAAAGATACAGCGATAGCATGCATTCGCGGGTTACTAAAAGCTAGCGGGTATGAATCCTTAGCAGCTACTAAGACAACAAAAGAGAAGTTCCTCTTGGACTTAGAAGGGCTCCCGGAGGGGCAAATAACGGCGGAGCAACTAGATGAATTCTTACGAGAAGACTCTGACCCTCGGGAAGTTTTTATCATGGCAGGGGAGTTCGGAGAATTCCTAGGCTATGGTAACATAGAGTTCGTATCCCTGCTGACAGCGTTGTGGGATTATACGGGTGTGTTTGAGTCTCGTCTTAAGAACTCGCGCTCGGTTAAGATACAAGATCCAACTGTCAGCATACTCGGAGGTAACACGCCCGCGGGATTTGCACTTACTTTCCCGCCAGAAATCATCGGGCAGGGATTCTTTAGCCGCTTACTACTTATCTACGGAGAGCCGACAGGGAGACGTATCACCTGGCCTACAGTACCATCAGAAGCAGATGTCGCTGCTATGGCTAAACTGATGAGGGATATTCAATATGCTATCCATGGCGAAGCTATCCTTCCGCCTGACACACAGCTGGCACTTGATGAGATTTACCAGGGCTGGAGTGATTTGGAAGATGCTCGGTTTCTTAATTACAGCAACAGGAGACTTACTCATCTATTTAAGCTGTGCCTTATTTGTGCTGCTTGCCGTCTTTCAAGAACTGTCGAGTTACAGGATGTTACCCTTGCCAATACCATTCTTACACACGCTGAAGGACTTATGCCTAGAGCACTGGGCGAGTTTGGTAAAAGCAGGCATGCTGATGTTAGCGCTAAGGTGCTATCTTTTTTGGAGACAGTAGGGAAGCCCGCGACTATCACAGATATTTGGAAGGCCGTCTCCACGGATCTTGAGAAGCTCAATGACTTAGGTAATATCCTCATGAACCTGGAGCAGGCGGAGAAGATTCAGCGCGTAGCTAAGCAAGGATTCCTGCCGCTGAAGAAGGCCCGCGGAGTTAATAGTAAGTACGTAGATTTTTCGTTGTTACCTGAAGCACGTTAACTCATAGTACGACTGGAGCTAAGATGAATAACTACGATAAAGTTGCACTTTTCTTGCGCGTCGGCGGCATTAAGCAAGGGGAGCTGGCAGATATACGCACCGATGCTACGGCACGAAGTACGGAAAGAAGCTACGCTCTTATCATGGAGGAGTTCAACGAGCTAGAAGAAGCTATGGAGAAGTTTCGGGCGGACCGCAGCTTGCAAACTCTCATCGATGTTACTGACGCACTCATTGATATCGAGTACGTTATTAACAACATGCACTACGAGCTGGGCTTGCCCGCGATGAAGCTCTTTAACGAGGTGCATGAGTCTAACATGCGGAAGCTTCTACCTTGCCCGTCGTGCCAGGTTAGCAAGGAAGACGGGTGCGCGATGTGCAACTACACCGGCTTCGTAGTAAGGAAGAGCCCCGTTGGCAAGATCCTTAAGCCGGAAGGCTGGCAAAAACCTGATATATCTAAAGTGCTTTGCCGAGCCTACGAAGAATCTGTAGACAGGGTAACCGAACTTCGTGATGTGAAAGGAGCAGGGGAATGAAAGCAAAATACGAGATCGTCGTAACTCGGATCACGCTGGAGAAGGAGATGGTTGCAGAGAAGTGGCAACCTATCGGCTCGCACGTAGTAGAAGGTAGCGACAAGCTTGGCACTACGTATGGCTATCCGCCAAGCCGAAAGCAGGAAGTCGAGAAACGGGAACAGATATTTCACCAGACGTTGGAAGCTCTGGATCTGTCCCGGCTTGTGGTGGCGATTCAGAATGAAGCTAAGACGCCCGCGCCTGTTATCTACGACCCGCAAACTCATACTTACGTAGAAGGCGTCGGGCTTGTAGAGCGCAAGCCGTGGACCGATCCACAGAAACTAGTGGAGATGCTTAAAGGTGCTCCTAATGACCTTCCTAAGGACCTAGATCTTCCGCCCGTGTAGTTCCGCCACTCATGAAATCAGGAAGGCGTTCACCACCCATGATCTCTTGCAATCCTTGTGCTAGCGGATTATTTAGCTTATCCCGCAGCACATTGACTTGGCTGGTGTTCGCCATCCGCATCTGCGTTACCATGAACTTGGAGAACTGATCTTGCCTGCCCCCACTCTTAGCGTAAGCCAGCGCAAAGTCTTGTACTTCGTCGTCAGACGGATTACCGCCCGCGACAAGCGTTGTCTTGATTGCACTTCCAAGCTTCTCACGACGTGCCCGGTCCTTGGCTTGATACGCTTTGATACGGTAGAGCGCATCGAGAGCGACAGCCTCATCAAAGGGCTTGCCACCAGCCATCCGCGCTGCATTAGAAATATCGAACAAATCGATGCTACTAAGGAGCGAGCCTTTACTCGTGGTCGTATACCCATTGAGTACTTGTGCAATGCCAGCAAGAGGTCTATTAAGGCCGTTATGTTCCAGACCTTGCAGGATAGTATCTTTGAACTCACCCCCTTTAGAGAGTTTACTGGCAGTGTCAAGCAGATTGCCAAAGAAGCCCGCAGTTGCTTTAACAAGCGGGATTTCAGCTGGATCTACTGGGAGCACTGTTATCTGCCGGGGGTTGATATCCCCTCTGCTATACAGATTAAACTTGAGGTCCGGATGGAGCAGGCCGAGAGCATTACTAGCAAGGCCGTAGAGGAGCCAATCGCCAGCCTCTTTGCCCGCGACGCTATAAGCAGCATGGTAGATATCCTTGTGAGCGGGGTTCCCATCTGCATTACCGACGAGATGCGTGTTGATAGCGTGGAAACCAGGGAGGCCCTGAAGTCCATAGATAGTACCCTGCATCATAAGTAAGTTAATAGCGCCTCTGCTTTGCTCCGTACTTACATACCGAAGTAAATTCTGCAGGAGGTTGAATTGATAAGTCTGGAACAGCCCGATAGCCTGCCCGATGACGCCCTGAAATACGATTGGTCGTTGGCTGGCGAGATAATTTCCTGCCACACGATTGGTAAAAGTTTGTATATATGCGGCTGCTTCGCGGCTACTCATGAGGCCGTTGGTGGTTGCAATATCGGTAAGCTGCTTCATACTGGCAGCAGCTACGAACCGGGTAAACTCCTCCGAAAATTTATTCCCAGTTATCTTACTGCCAAGTTCAAGAGCGCTGGTAACCCGCGCGTCGAGAGCTGCAGCAGTTTCATTTCCGCGCACAGTAAGATTGTCAAGCATCTGCCTGTGCTGATACAGGAAGTCGCTTACCACATTCATGTTGCGGAATTCGTTAAGCAGTACCCCTCCAGCGCGCGCATCTTCAAAGTACATCTTAATACTATTGCCGAGCAGCTTCCATGTCGTTGGCATGGCGACCTTACCATTAGTGCCTGGCACTATCACTTCTCTGAGGCCGGCCAGCTGCCCGACGACATCAGCGTTTCCGTTTTTAATGGCTCTGAGTACATGCGACATCTCAGAACTATAGAGTATTGGAGTGCCGACGATGTTGTTAAGTGCATTAAGCGGGTCTAGCCCGAGGATAGTACCGCTGAGAATAGCCTGTGCCTTAGCTACGAATCGTCCAAGGTACGGCTTCTCAGCAATCTCGTTTGCCAGCAGTCGCTCCATCCCATCACGGTAAGGCTGCCCGAGGCCGTAGTCACTGGCCATCTTATTAAAAGCTGTAGCCTCCGCGTCCCCGAATTTGCCAAGACCTATAAAGCCCTCGCGAATTATCTTGGCACTCTTGCTTACTGAGTCTTCTACCCAAGTATTGATAGACCTCCAAGGCCCGTACTCGCTGCTCCGACTGATATTGAGCATCGTCTTAATGATGTCATTGTACGGGTTGTCCGCGCTATCTACTACGGACTGAGCAACGGAGCGGAACTGCGAGGATTCCACAGCGCCATAGCGAAGACCAAGCTGGCGTAGCTCCTCCGTAGTATGAGCATAGCGCATCTCTACGCCTTCCCGCACCAGCTTTATTTCCTCCCGCATGTGCCATTCCATGAACTCCGTGGAAATCTTCTCACTAGCTCCCTTGCCCGCGGGTGGGATAACATCGCTAAGAGCGCCGGCTCTGCGCAGGGAAGTATCAACGAAGTTCTCATTAAGCCCGAGAGAGTATTCGTAATCTCCGCGCGCCTGGTGATAGAGCTTGCTATCAAACTTCGTTATCACCTGCCCGGAATGCTTACCCTCGAAAGTATCCTTGCCTGTCTGCCGCATGAATACCATGCGTTGAAACTCGGGCCGCCTCGACATCTCGTCGATCTTAGCAGATAGTCCTTCAGCAGTCTGACTTACGATGACACCGACATGGGGCTGTGCTCCAATGCCATCGTGCTGACGTACTAGGGCAAAGAACTTAAAGTCGCGAGTGTTAACAGGCGGAAAGTATAGCAGCGGGAGCCCGCGTTTTTCTGCGTCAGTAACGTCTCCGAGACCGCGGGCAGCTCTAGCATTTCTATAGTGCGTCCTACGACCTTCGTTAATATTGATATGCTGGTCTAGGAATGCGTAAACATCCTTGGACACGTCGAGACGTATTGGAGTGCCCGCGAATACTGGCGCGTAGTCTTCCTTCAATATTGGCACGAGACTACCATCCGCCCCCTTAACCCACTTCTCGATAGCGTCATGCATGACAAGCTGGTTATTAGCACGGTCGAGCATGAACTTCTCTGGCGACCGCTGCACCATGCTCTTGATGAATGACAGCTCTGCCGTAAGTTTCTCGTCCCGCAGGATAGGAGCGAGAGTGCTAGTTACCTGCTTAGTAACCTCATCGATCTTTGCCTTAGACGCACGATCGACAAAGGAGCCAATGCGTTCCGCCATTGATGCGATACTTCCGTACTCTCCGCTGGCAAAACTGATGAAGCCGGCGCCCGCGCCTTCTCTGCTAGCATCTCGAATGAGATAGTAGAGTTCTTCCGGAGACGGGATCGCACTGACGCCGGCCTCGCCGCTAAACATATTTGCGAAGACATTCTCGAACGACTGCATGGACTTAAGAATCTGCGCATTGACAAGTGCCTCGCCACGCAATACGTTACCATCAGTATTGATGGATGCAGTATCGTACACCATCCTGCCGTGAGTAGGCTTGAGGAAACTGCGGGCCTCATCCAGCCCCTCACGTATGTACCCCTTAGATACGTCCGTCAGGAATTCCGGAGTAATGTTGAGCCGGTAGGCTATCTCCAGCTCATCCATGTTCTTCTTAATCATTTGCAGCGCAAGGTCACTCTTAACTTCGGCAATGTAATCCGACAGGGCTTCTACGCTGCGCAGTGCCCGGCTTCCTTCTGCGATATATACCAGCTGTGTATTATCACGAAGCGCCTTCTCAAGCATAGGGATGTCGTACTTACTGATAGTTGCCGACATGCCAAGAGGCGTCTCATCTAGCAGTGTATAGATATGGCGGGCATTAAGATCGAGCGCATCATCTGTCAGAGGATTGAGCGCCGTAGCTGCCTTAGTGTAGATCTTGTCACCGATGCGAAGTCCTTGAGCAACTCGCTTAATCTCGTCAGCATTCTTAGCGAGATCAACGACTGTAGGCATTGCCCGCGTCAGGTACTCGCCAGTTTTGAAGTTAACGATGAGCGCGCTAGTAGCGTCATCATCGCCGGCAAGGATTGCAGCGCTAGACAGCGGCTTCTTTCTACCCGCGTACAACGGGTCTACGAAGTACTCGATGTTAGGCTTACGCGCAAACTGCGCGGGCTCCAAGCCATCGGCAAGTGTGGCACCATAAGTAGATGCCTTATAGCGCTCAGCTAGCTGCGTCGGCACATCAACGTAGACAATCTTACCGTCAGGATAGTCTTTCTGCAGGTAGCCTTTAGCTTCCTCCAGGTTGCTGGTAAACCAACGGCCGCCGGCAGCAGATCCTTCGCCAAGCTCCTCGGCACCTTTAGCAGCTTCAGCACGAAACAGTCTAGTAACGTTCTTCCCGGGATCAGTAAACTGCGTACCTTGCTTAGGCGCATCTGCTAAGGTGATGCGCTCCAAGCTCTTCAGGTTAGCAAGGTTATCTGCTACTTCATCGACGCTCTTGCTAGCAAGGATTTGCTCGCGCAGTGCGTTACCAAGAGCCGCATCCCCGCCTGCCAGCTTCTGCGCCTCGATGCCGATAAGGTTATCTGCCGTATTGTTAGCTTCGAGCGCGAGCTGCAGCTGCTTATCAGTGCCATCCACGGGGCGCCGGAATTTGCTGCCCGCGAGTAAGATGATATTCTTCTCGGGTGTTGCGTTCCCTGCTAGGTAGGAGTTATGGCGATAGATGAAGTCGCCCGCGTCAACCTCCTTCGTAACAGAGCGCAGCTTCCACCAGTCCTTACCTCCTTGTATCGAGCCGCCGATAACACCGCCAAGAGCCATACCTCCGAGAGCATTCCAGAATATGTCCTTAGCAGACATCTGATCTAGCATCGGAGATTGATTCATTGTAGCGACCACGGCTAGTTCAAAGGCAGCAGCCTCTAGCGCCTCGTTACCAAAGCCGGCACCTAGCATCTTTGCCCGCGTGGCAGTCAGCACCTTGAAGGTATTAGTGCTATCTGCGATGTCCATCTTAGCTTTGAGCAGTAGCTCTGCGTGCTTGTTCTTGAATAGGCCCGTAGCAAGATAGCCATTAGCGCCATGCCCACCAGATTGCATAAGGCGCAGAGCCTTAATACCAAGCATCCCGGGCACCAAGCTGGACCCGACAAAGCCTGCGATATCAATGCCCTCTTTATTCTGCACGTAGTAATTCGCGAGGTCATCATCGAAGCTTCGAAGTGTACTCTCGACATTCATCTTTTCGATGTTGGCGTTAGTAGCCCAGTTGATGCCCGCGATTGCTGTGTTAACAATACCGCTAATACCACTCACGCCAGCACCGAATACCCCGTAAGTAGCAGCTTTACCAAGCTCCTCAACCCACGAGGTTTTACCGCCGGCAACGTTGTGCGCGTCAGCCGACATAATAAGGGGGTTGCTTGCAGCATCTTCGTCTGTGAGGGCCATGATTATCTACCCGTTTCAGATCTAAAGGTGGAGAATGTCGGAGGCGTAGCTGCTGCCTCCGCAGCACGTTCCGCCTGCCGCGACCCAGGAAATGGCTGCGTGCTGCCAGGAAACAACGTCTCTGCGAATGGCTGGCTACTTCCTGCTACTGGCTGCCCTTGCTGCCCGAATCTGCGCAGTAAGTACAGCTGTACCTGCTCCGGTTTAGTAAGGTCCACAGTCATCGAGCGATTACCGCTAGTAAGAACAACAGAGTAGCTGCGGGGTAGTTCCACTTTGAACGCCGCCGCATTGCTCTGCTTATTACGCTCTGCTACGTTCGCTGCGTAATACTGTGCGATTGCGTATGCCTGCCCGGTGGTAGGGACACCCTTAGCAGCAAGCCCAGTTGCGATAGTCTCCACAACTGTCGCGGTAGTGGGATTCGTGACTGTCATCAAGGGAGCGAGGACCGTGCCCGCGACGCTCTTATTAAAATTCGTGAACGTGCCTGCCATAACTGCGGGCGGCAGCTCTTTAAGGAAGCTAGTAGCTTCTGTCACGGGCTCAGTTGCAAGCTTCACTAGCCGCTCGGTAAGTCTGCGGGCAACGTAGCCTTCCTTGTCCTTGTTATACTCCTCGTAATCTCGGATATTTTCCGGCTTCACGCTGCTCGTGATCTGATGCACGAGGCCAGTAATTTGACGTTGCCACTCTCTTGTCGTAGCAGGTAGATTTGGGCCCCCGAAAGTATTGATATTCTTCCAGGCATCGTAGGGATTCACGCCGTAGTTGCCTGCCATAGCGCCGGACATGAATCTAAACTGCTCTTTCGCGGGCAGCCTCTCGAACATGCTCATGGTAAACATCTTAGGGTCATGTCCGTAAGCAGCTGCTGCAATAGCAATCGCCTGCTTCTTAGCATTGAGATCCGTAAGCATCTCCGTGGCCCGCGCTGTTTCTGCTTCCCGGCGCGTAGAGCTTTCAGCCCACTTGATAGCCTCAATGCGAGATTGGAAGTTAGCGCTGGCAGCAGTCATTTGCTGTGCTGAGAGCCCCTGCTCACTCATCATGTACTGGTGCGTGTTAGCCATAGCTTGCTGGGCGTAACTTACGCGCGTATTGATAAGCTCGAGATCTATGATGTTGTTTCTGCGGGCAGCCTCTGCCATGGATTTCTTAGCAGCAGCAGCTGCCTGCTCTGTGCTGATCGCAGGAATAGTGGCGTGCGCCATAGTAGTTTGCGCCGCACTGCGGGCCTCAATGCGCTTAAGATCAGCGTTCATTGAATCAATCTTCGTGGCCCGCGTATTGTAGTCAGCAGCGATCTGCGGCAACTCGATAGCATTAATGATGAACGACAGCGGGTCATCAAGTACGCTGGTCGAAGAGCGTCGCCGAATATCTTCCAGCATGCTATTTGCTTTGTCACTCTCCTCGCGGATAGAAAGTGCTAGGCGTGATGCTACGCTGGCAGGATCTTGGGCGTTGCCCCCGAATCTAGCTTGGACTTCCTTAGCTGCGTCTGCACGCACTTGAGCTTGCTGCTGATCTGCAGCGCGGGCAGCTGCCTCACTCTCCCCGATTTGCGTCTCTACTTGCTTACGCTCTACTGCTATGCCTTCCTGCGCTTTAAGCATGTCGCGGAGCAGCTGGTTAGCATCTACCTGCGCAGACTTGAAGTCCCGCTGCGACTGTACGTAAGCAGCGCTAGGGCCGATATTTAGCGTAGGTAATGCTACGGGATTCTGAGCCATTAATCTCTCCTAAAGAGCTGCAGGCACTTGGAAGCTACGGCATTGATACCGTAAAGCGCTTTGTAGCAGGCGTAGCCTAGCCACGGGGTAGGTAGATTGCGTTGCTTGCTGCGAATGTAGAGTGCCCGCAAATTAAACACAGTACGTGCGAAGTTGAACGCAAGGCGCGAATGCTTCATGAGGCGCAGGTAACGAGAGGCAATTGCGTAGTAGCCCCGGACATCATGAGTGCGAGCGTAGCGTGCGAAATCGCGGGAACTGTAGCGATACAACTCTCGCGGCATCTCCCCGTGAATATACAGCGCCGTGCAGATAACGCTTCCTTCGAATACGTCACCGATACCTTCGAAGGCGGTGCTAATTCCCTTGTTAATTCCGCCGAATAGATCCTGCACCTCGTTGATATCGAAGGCGTCGCCGGCAACTCGTAGCGCTGTCATGTACGGGAAGCCCATACTGAATCCTGCATCAGTAGCAAGATCAGTAGCAGCGCTGCCCGCGAAATCGAAGCCAGCATCAAGGCCGTAATCGAGCGCACCATCAAACCCAAAGTCTAGCGCGCTATCAAAGCCAAAATCGAGCCCGGCGCTAGATGCAAAGTCAGTGCCAAAATCGAAGATGCCAGTAGCTGCGTCCAGCGCTGTGTCGCCGAATAGGTCTAAGCCGCCGAATCCCAAATCTAAGCTCGGCGAGAATGCGTCAGATATCAAGTCAGAGCCGAAACTCCCAAAGCCGCCGAAACCACCGAAATTACCAATGCCCGAAAATAGATCATCGGAAGCAAGAGAGTAGTCAATGCCTCCGCCGATTGAGCCTAGGGACTTACCTAGCACATCACTGAAATCAAGAGAGCCTCCGCCGGGAGCAAAAGCCCCTGGCAGTGAGCTGGTGAAACTATTCAGCGCGGCTAACGGGTTGGTAGTAATACTTCCCGCGTCAGAGCCGAATAGGCTGCCCGCGGCTGTAGTTAACGCCTTACCTCCGGTCTTCTTCCCAGGCTCTGCTAGCATCCTCTTAAGCAAGGACATCAAGCCGATGCCGCCGGCCTGCGTGAGGATGGCAGTAGGATCAATCTTAGTTTGCGGTTTTGTTTGTACACCACGCGTAGCTTGTGCAGCAGTCCCCGCAGCGTTAGCTGCTACTGATCCATACTGCGCATTTGCCTGCATCAGCGTGCGAGCAAGCTCACCAGCTCTGGCGACAGCCATCTGGTCTGCCTGCAATCCAGTGCTGCTAACGTTAGCCATGCCGGCAGCGCGCTCCTTACCAAGGATAGGAGCAAATTCGCGGGCCGCAGACTGCATCGCAGCTTGAATAAGTGCGTTAGCATCGATGCCCGCGTTCTCTTTCGAGAAGCCGCTAGCAATCTGCGCCAACGCTGCCAAGGCTCCGGGGTCTGCAGTCCCTGTTTGTTTCTGGCCTGTCGTAGTAAATCCTTTGAACAGCCCCATCAGCTGGGTAAGCTGACTCATCTGATCAGGAACTTGTACTTTTGTGGTAGTTTCAGCCATGATCGCGGGCCTCGTCCTGGATAGGGTTAATCTTTGCCGCCGTTATGCATATTCTTTAACAGGAGCATCTTAAGCTCGTCTATTTTATTATAGATATGGACGACGTTATCACGCAGTTCGCTGCGACTTTGTTCTGCGCGAGCTTCGTAGGCGCTAAAGTCGTGCTTAGAGACAGTGTCTTGCAGCATCCGAACCTCTAGTTCTGCCACTTTTTTCTCCGCGTCGGAAATCCGCTTATGTGTGCTAGTCCAGATCCAGCCAACGAGCGCTGTAATACCAATGGCAACAGCGCCTTCAATGCGCTCAAGAAAAGACAGGTCAGCCACGATCCCACGCTCCTTAAGCGCCTGTTATGGCATGTATGAATTGCGTCGCAGACCATAAGGAGCTACGATGCCCGAGGGCGTGAATACAAATCCGTTACTTTTATCTATCAAGTCAGGCCCTACGTCCTCACAGTCTAGGTTAATTACTGTAGTAAGTTCCGCAGGCTGCTGCCCTTTAAGATACCACTCCCGCATCGCAGCACGCGAAGGCATTGACGATGCGTAGAACAAGTTGAAATCATCCAAACTACCCGGCCATTCAGTACCGGCTCCACCGCCTAGGATAATTTCATTAGCGCCCCTGAATATATTCCAGCTATTCTGTGTCCAGCCAGCTACGTTAGACAGCCTCGCAACTAAGACGCCATTCACATAACCTTCGAAAACTTTTGCCTCATAGTCACACAGCATATCAAACTTATGCCAGGTGTTCGGAGTAATAGTGGGAAAGATCCCAGGCTGGGGTGAATTCATTGATTGAAAACTATCTGCCGCATCTGATCTTGCCGCAAATTCTACCCGCCCAGATGCCACCACCGATAACAAAAGACCTGCAATGGCCGAGCTAGTAGGCACATAAAACATCCTGCGAGAGTTAGCGGTAGCAGTATACCCAGTCATGTGAGCCCAGATAGACCCTCCAACAACCCGGCGGCCTTGCAGCATATTATACGGCCCATCTGTAGCATGCCGATAGAATCCTGCGCTCCCAGATGTAAATACGCATGTACCGCCCTTGCGAGCTGCGATATTAGCAGGTACTGGAGTTTCAAAGCTCCACATTGCCGACGAAGCCAGCGTACCGCTAAACGCTTCTTGGATAACTCCGGGAACTCCCGAAGTATTTATACATCTGGCAACAGTCCCTCGGCCCTCGTCTAACGGCCATAGGAATCCGATATCGCAGGCAGGGAACTGACCTTTAGCATATAAGTCTGCGATATCTACTTGCGATACGCGGGAAGATCTGCGCTGGATAAATACGTTAGCAAGATGTCCCTCAAATCCAGACGCCCCACTATCCCCAAGCAGCGACGTTACTGAAGTTACTGACGCAAAATTACGTGGAAATGTGGCGGCGTAGTCCATAACTTGCACCCCGTTTACCCACATGCGTGTGCGCAATCCAGGGATATCAATCTCACCGACAACATGAGCCCAGCTATTTATTAACGCGGGAAATACCCCGCTTCCGGCTCCCAATCCTGCCACAGCAAAATCGTTGCTTACGTTATTGACGAAGAGCCCTGCGAACATAGATGAGCCGCTATCCCCGCGAAAGACAAGAAAGTCTCTCCAGTTAACGCCATCAGCTCTAGTCGTAGGTTTTACCCAGCAGCCAAAAAGCAAGTGCGTTGCGTTCAAGAATGGTGTAGACAAGCCCGCAGGAATAGTAATATTCGTAGTTCCTGCGCATCTTGCGGAACATGGAATATCCTGCCGTGCAATCGTAGTCATCGCCCAAAGCCTCCAAATAGCCTGTGTTTCGGTCCATAAGGACTCGCAATACTAACACCTACGACAGGAAAGGCGTTAGGACTCCTGTCTACAGGACTCACGATGTCAGGAATCTGCAAGTTAACTACTTCCGTACTGCCAACAGGTAAGTTACCTGTAGCGTGAAGTTGCCAAGCATCTTCTGGTGTCATGGGCGCGCGAGGCAGGAATATTTGGAGCGGACCTAAACTGCCCGGCCAGAAACCAGAGCCAAATCTAACGTCACCAGCTGCCGCAGGTGTGCAAGAAAACGTGGAATCTTCCCATGCCACGGCTGTATTCATGCCCACAAGCTGGCCATTTAGCCATAATCGATGAGTGCTATTTCTGTAGTCAGCCTCAGCCAGAATATGAAACCACTCGCGTATTAACGGCCTGTCTGCCCAACCAGTTGTCCCTGGAACAATTGTAGAGACTGTGCCCGAATCCCGCGATCTAGCAAATGCCCGCAAAAGTCCGGAAGCCTGGACATTGACGGAGAACCCGCTAGCATTAGCTGCATCTGGGATAAAGATAAGTCCGCGCTCAGACGCCGGATAGCCAGTCAAGTATCCCCAGCCGGAAGCTGCGATAATAGGCGCTCCGGCCAGCAAGGGATTTACTAAGGCGTCACTGATAAAATAAAAATCTGCCGCCCCGTCGAGCATGATATAGTTATCAGCTATATCCGCAACGCGCGACATAACTAGTCTCGCTCCGCATCTACAGCCGGAGCTGCCAGCAGCGCGGTCTGCTCCTCAGCAGTAAGCGCGGGCACATCAGGCTGTTGTCGCATTTGCCGCGCAGCGCGTGCGCCTTGAGCAAAAGCCCTGACATACTGGCGTAATTGCTGCGGGAACTCAGCGCTCCTGGGATTAAGGTGCGTGATGTTCTTCGTTATAGTTCCTAGAGGGCCGCCAAATACCATTTCTACCGTGATAAATCGCCGGCCTCCATTAGGTTCGCGCCCCACAGCAGTAACTTTGAAATCTACAGCCATGACTATCTCCTAGAATTCTATTATCTACGGGAGCCGATTACTCGACTTGCACCAGGATTTCGGCAGTGCCCGCAGAGTACACGCCAGCAGCTGCGCCGTAATCGATGAAGACACCGAGGGAGAATTCAAGCTCCAAATCATTGATAAGGGAAGCTGCCCCCGTGTTAATCAGGTCTCCGCGCCACAGCACGTTGCCAGAGGCAGCCGTATTGTCGAAGATAGTAACCGGCACTGATGTAACGCCTGTCATGCTAGATCTGTTAACGATGACAGTGCGAAGAATCCCGGGCCCGGATTTAACAATCTCATCTGCGGGCGGTGTGCCAGTAGACATCTGCCGGTAGAATGGCGCACATGCACGCGTAGTACGCAGCGGCTTAGTAACGCCAACAGCGCCCTCGCCAGAAAGCAGTGATCCAAACAGCACCCAGAAGGTTTTGAAGTCCTCGAATACTTTGAACATAATCCCGGCTCCTTAGTGCTGCACCCACTGCAGCGAAGTATCAAATAGCAACTCTGTCGCACTTAGCGCAAACCCTATTACTTGCGAGATGTTGCCCGCGGCTACTGGAGCTGTAGCAGTAATAAGGCCGTTAGTGGTAGAGAGAAAGTACCTCGTGCCAGGCGTTAAGCCAGTAGTAAGCACAAGGCCCGAAAGTACAATTACTTCTGTAACAGCGCCGCCACCGACAGTGCCCGCAGCTTCTCCGCAATACCCATGCGCCATTTTCGTATTATTTGTGGCGTTAGCATTGCGGGCATTAAGAACTCCGGCGTTATTATACAGGTTAACCATGCCCCCGTAAACAATAGCCTCGCTCGCGGGCACGTACAACCTATGCATGTTCTCGGGATACACAGTATCTCGGGGCCGTAATGTAGCCCAATCCCCACGAACACGCTGCGCTACGCCACAATACTGCGTAAAGGCTACTTGCAGCTGTATTAGCGCATTGTATAGCGGAGATAAGAGATTGTATAGCCGGGGATCTTGGGTATCAGGTGTGTCGCCAAGGCCAAGGCTAAAAGGAGAACTAAAGCGCTGTGCCATAATTAACGATCCCCGGCCTGAATGCCTGATATTTGAATGCTGCACATGGCAAATACTCCCTTAATTACAAGAGAGTGATTGATGCCAGTAACACGCCCCTCGTATACACGCAGATTCTCTGCTTCCTCTACCAGCACTGGCGATGTTTGCAAGCTAGCTAGCGTCTTACCGTTATATGAAGTCCACCAGTAGTGCTCGAAATTGCTTCCTTCGGTAGTCATCGGGGTGCTTTCCAGCTCGACCTTGTGCAAGGTAAAGTCTGAATTGCGGGCAAGCTGGAATTTCCCTAGGATGAGTACGCCCTCGGAATCTGTAGGCGCGAAGGAGAAGTCCAGAAGTACGACAGTGCCATCCTTCTGCAGAAATGCTATGTCTCTGCGGGCCTGCGTTACGAGTTTCTGCTGTGAAAGCAGGTCCGCGTACGATGTATGTAGCAAGTCCTCGTACATCGTATTCGCAGCCAGCATCATCTGGTAGGTAATCACACCAAATAGGTTAGGCGAGTTCCAGGGGAAGCAATCCAAGTGCTCGATCTTAAGCTTACCCCAGCGCTCCAGCGTCTCATCATAGATAAGAGCGTGCGTATACCCAGTCTTACCGTAGCTAACGATGAGATACCTATTACCTACGTGAGTGAGTTTTACGCTGAGGTTCGCTGTTAGCTTCTCAGCCGTGAGTGTATTCGCGGCGTAGTCAAAGTCTTCGAAGATCTGCGATGTCAAGAAGTCTGTGACTTGCGGGTACGCGTTAGCAGCAACGCTTTTCTCTACCTTGAGTAGCCCGTTAGAAGTCCAAGCATAGTGATAATGCAGGTTCTCCTCAAAGGTTACGTGCTCCGCATGAATAACGCCGCCGCTGCCCGGAATTTCTTTCATATTCCACGGGATCTGCAAGTTGCCTGTATAGGTAGCCTGCACTGCGTTGGCAGTACTATATACGATGAAGCCGTTAGTAATCGGAAGGTAAGCGGTTTGCTGCCCGCGAAGATCGAGGACAGTTCCGCTGCCTGCGCCAGTAACGAGACTTGTGACAAAATCTACAGGATCTGTTAAGCTGCTCCAGTACAGGTTATCTTGGCCGCCGAAAGCAAGCAGATAGCCAGACGACGCTGCAATCCCGGTGACAGCTGTGTTAGACAGCCCAGTCATAGGAACGTTAGTTAGCGTGTTAGCAACAAAGTTATACTCGTATAAGCCGTAACTCTGGAAGCAGATAAATTGCCGGCCCTGTACAAATGCAGTTGTGACTACCGTAGTAGTCCCGATCTCATCAGCAACGAATAAATTGAAGCGGTACCACGCTGCTTGTACAGCATTGTATACGTAAGCAGCTCCGCCCGCGGGCACGAACACACCTCTGCGGCCCTCAGCATCTCTGATAGAGAACGCGCGGTCAAAGTGCGTAACAGCAGGAATCGCAGCTTCGATAGCAGAAGAATACGAGACACTAGCAAAGCCTTCTTGCGTAGGCACGACATTCTGCATGAATAGCGCCTGCGGGATACCAATATCCCTGTCAAGATCCCGGCCGCCAAACGAGTTGAACTTGCTGGCGTTAGTATCCAGCTGCCCAACAAGTACTGTACGCCCCTGCTGCGAAGATATCAGGGGCCAGTTAGCTGCATTCAAGTTCCCGCGGAATACGATGTCGGCCATTGCTAGCACCTCATCAGGGAGTAGTAAAGCTGCGCCCCAATAGTATGATGGAATGCCATGATGTTGTTAGCCGTTATGCCCAAAGGAAAGCGGCCATTAAGCAGCGTAGGAGACTCTGCTACCGGAGACGCGCTGCTAACGGTGCAAGCAAATACCTTGGGCGTAGATCCATTAGTGGCGTGTACCCACACTTTACCTCTGGTATCTATTAGCAGCGCAGCTGCTGTGGACACAGAATTGTACCCAGACGGCAGCGACACTGTGTGAGTAATAGCGCCCGTGCTAGGATCGCGCTGTGTTACAGTGACAGGAGTTCCGTTCTGCGCAGTCCAAAGAGAGCTGTCAAATCCAGGGCGCGCAGGCTCTAGATCATCGTAGCGGCGCAAGCCCGTGACACCGCGGCAAGCAAACGCAGGCGATACGCCACTTATGACATCTACGAGGCTGCTAGTAATATAATTGTAGTACTTAATATTGTTATTGGAGGCTCCCGTCTGCAAATAGCAGCGCTCCGGATTCTGTCGGAATGCCCCATTGAAGAAACGGTAAGTATCTCCAGAGGCCGCAATAGTATTAGATGCGATGCTTGTGCCGCCAATGCCAACGTCAAGCCTACGCAAGCGATTTGCAGATGTCTGATCGCCAATCGCCATAAGACTAGTACCGCCATTCCCGGCAGCTATACCTCCAGTACCGACAATATTGTCCCCTCCTGCGAGGGTATTAAATGTGCCGCTGCCCTGCGCAAGCATCAAGCCAAGCTCGCCGCCAAAATTAGAGTACCAGCATCCGCGCGAGTTTGCCCACCATGTATACGGATTAGCATAGTGTGTACGGGGAAAGAAGCCCCAGGATACTTTTGTATAAGTCTCCTTAACTGCGCCAGAGAGATCTAGCACGTTAAATCTGCGGGCAGTATTACCAGTACGCGCGCACCAGAAGTCTCCCCACAAGCTTAGATGGTCATAAACTCCTGACGACGGCGCTGTAAGATCTGCAGTGCTGCCATAGTTAACGTCAGCTGACATCGGGCGCACACTGGAAAGATCAAGCGCAGCTCGCCCGTAACTAAGCAACATCGCATGGTGAGGGCCCGGAGAACTCATGATATGCCAGTACCGTTAATGTACCAGAGGGTTGCGGCAACTTTGATAGCTGTTGCCAAGCCGTTAGCCGCTATTACGCGAGAGCCAGTAGCAACGCCTCCAGCAAGCCGCATCACATCGCTGGTGATGGCAATGGTAAGATCGCCGGCACCGCTGCCATTAACGAACGTAATGCACGTACCTATCGGGTATGCAACTGCGCCGTTCGCGGGAATGGTAAACGTGTGCGGGGTGCCCGAAGTATGATAGAGGTGGTAATTAGCGTCAGCTAATACTAGCCCGTAGTCAACGTTAATAAGCTGCTGCGGGATGCCAATCGGGGCGCTAGCGAGGCCCGCTACACGAATCTTAAGGAGCCGGATTTCGTCAGCTGCTACTCCCGCGGGATCGCCAAGCTGAGGTTTGCTAAGGTCAGTGGCAGACGCAGTGTAAGTCATGAGGAATCCTTATTTCGCTGCGACAGTCGCAAAGGACGTCAGCGCATCCGTGTAATTTTGCAAGTCCAGCGCTGCAAGTGTTTTAGTCTTGCCCGCGTCGGACGCAAGAATGGCAATGCGAAGCGCCGCATTTACTGCGAGCAACTCGGGCATCTTATCCATAAACCAGCTATTGAATGCCGTATACGGATACAGTGTCGGCCACGCAAGATAGCTGTACTTAATGCTGTTAATCTGCGTAGTGCTAATGAACCGGATATTACTCCCTAGCTCATAATAGACGTTAGCAAGCTCGCGCCCGTAGCTATCAAGGATTGCGCTAGCGTCTGCGTTCCGGAATAGCGCGCCAGCAGCGCCACTCATAAGGCCCGTGTAAGGATCTATGCCCGCGGGATCCCACTTACGCATCCACTCGAACACGCGCAGATTTGGCCAAACAGTGTCCTTGTCCAGGTTGATAGTAAACGCCGGCGCGGGCAGCGTATACACTGCCTCGACCCTATCATTGCCCCAGTTCTCTACCGAGTGGTAGTGGCGAGCAGCACTAATAAGCGCCTGCCTGGTTTCCGCTACCCAGGCGCGCCTATTAGTAAGTGTGTATACTTCTTCCTCTAGCTCTGCGAAGATCACTGCAAGCTCCAAAAAAGCTGCCAGCGCATTACACGCCGGCAGCAAATCCCAGAAGGAAGGACATGCGCTACTGGGAGGACTAGACGCTGCCCGGCGCGGGAGGATCGATGTTGAACTGCGACAACGCTGCCAGGGCGGCAGTAGTAGCGTCAGGATCTGGCGCACTGTTATCTACAGGTGCCGGCGGCACGGCATTAGGATCGATCTGAAGCGCCAAGAGTTGGTTCATGCGCTCCAGCAGTGCCGGGGTGGCAGCTGCCCGCACGTTGTCAGGAAGGGCGTCGTATACAAGCTGCTGCTTATTCTCCGCCGCGTGCGCAACAGCAAGAGAGAGTGCGAACATCGCGTCAGCATCATCAGCGGTGCGGGCACTCGATTGAATCTGAAATGCCTGCGGAGATGCGCCAAACTGAGGCACTTCGCCGTCGCTCTTGAAGATAAGCGGGTTAGTACCAAAACGGCACAGCGCGTTCAGTTCTTCTATCTCCAGCCGGTCCGAGGTCTCGAAATAGTGATTGGGGAAATAGCAGTCGTGCCCGTCCTTGAAAACAAAGCGGGCACCTGCTACGCGAGAGTAGAAACGTTCCGTGTTAACTGCCTGCGATCCTTGACTCATGATATGTCCTTTCGTAGTTATAGATAACCCTACCGCAGTGTCAAGTCCTTGCGCTAGCCAATCACCAAAAACGGGCCCTGGTTGGCGCGGAGGAACTGAGTCAGCTGTATTGCCGGCACGTTAGTAATTACGCCGGCGGTTGGGGTGTAAACAACCGAGTTGATTGTAATACTGGTGATCACCGAGGGAAGTCTGATTTCTCCCGGGCCCGAGTTTGCCTGGATTAGCGAAGGGCGTGTGCGTTCCAAGCATAGTTCCGTAGCTTCATTTGCTGTAATGCCAGTAACCAAGCCCGCAGCGTCCGGAGCTTTCACCCCGGACGTTACGAACGTGATACTTTCGACATTCCGCGGCACGCGAACATCTGCCACTTGCAGTCTCCTTCGTGCGATTAACCTGCGGCGCCGGCCGTGAAGTTGTAGAAGACCCCGAAAGCTGCAGGGTTCTTCACGGTGCAGGTAAGCTCCGTGGTAAGAGTTCCACCGACAGCGTCAATGCCGTTATCTTGCGCGACACTGCCACTAGCGTTGAACTCTTTGCTCTCCGTACGCCGGTCGCCAAGGTAAGCAACGTTGAACGTAGAGAGATCGACAGCAACTGCCATCCGCGCCCAGGTGCTAGCAGTACCGAAGGCGTTAAACAGCGGGTGCTCAATCATCGTGAACTTGCCGCGGGCAATCTTAAACTGCGAGAATTGCAGGCCGAAGCTAGTTTGCCCGTCCATGATCTGATACTGGCCATTGAGGCGGCCGATAGCAGTAATCACGCGGCGGGCAACACCACCGACGAAGAGAATGCGCTCATTAGGTGCCCGCGGATCTGCTACCACGTTGAACAGCGGGTCCATCGCAGTTTCCATCTGCGTGAAGTTGGTGGTAGCACCAAAGGTCGTGATGTTCGCCGGAGCGTTGTTGACCACGAGGTTGATGAGGCCATCCATCAGCGAGAACGGTTGACCGTTGCGGGAACCCTGGAACTTCTGGCCCCAGAACAACGCCTTCTCGATATCCACTGCGTGGAAGAGCGCGCAGTCTTGACGATTCTCAGCAACAGTGCTGTCGCCGGCAATGACCTGCGTAGCACGCATCGAGTTGGAAAGCGCCCAGGTATTACGGAAGATCTGGGTGAAGTTCGTAATACGCACGGGAGCGATACTGAGAGCTTGCGGGCGCAAAGACGACTGCTCGAAAGCATTGCCGATCATAAACAGCGAGGTAGAAGCGCCCATCGCTGCCGCACCGATAGTACCAACTCCGCGGGCAGCCGTTACTTGCGTCGGGCTGATAACGGCGTTGATAATAATATTCTCGCCGGTAACATCATGACGGAACATCATGCCCGGGATCACATTGGCGGTGCTAAGGCAGGTGAGGGTGGTATCACCAGAAGCCTGGCCGGCGCCTGTCAGCGTGATTGACGGGAAGATCATGGTTTTCGTGAAGAAGCCATGCTCTTGCTGAACAGCAGTCTCGCTCTTGAGCATGCTGGTAAGCCCGAAGAGCGGTGCTTGCCCTGCGGGGAACAGCCGTGTGATCATGCCCGCAAAAGATTTGCGTGCGTAATCTGCGGGCATGTGGATGCTGCTAGTATTTGCAACGCCGACTGGCATGGTTGCGATCTCCTAAGTTTCGAAGTATGCTACTGATTGTTAATGAGAGGCAAAGATGCCAGTTACGCGGTGCCGGCGAAAAGCCCGCTGATGTTAATTACCGGCGAGTACACCTGAGCAACTCCGGTAGCAGTTGCACTAGCGTTAGCGCTCAGCGTGAGAGTGCCCGCAGAACGGTTGATAGCACTGATGAGCGTGCCGGCGGTGATACCTGCGCCGCTAACCATCATGCCGACACTAAGCGTATCCAGCTGCGCAGCAGTAAGACCGCCGACAGTCGGAGATGCGTTCGTGGTATTTACGTTGTATGCTTGGCGGGGCGTATCATTCAGCACCGTCAGCAAGTACGTACGAATCACAGAAGCTGCAACGTTGACGTTCGTGCCCAGCTGGATACCTTCGCCGGCGGCCGCAGTCATAGCCTGCGCGACACCATTGATGAAAGTAAAGCGCCAGCTAACACCTTGCTTGGCATCGAATCCGAACTGCGGAGCGCCCGAAAGTGCCGTCAAGATGTTCGTGGCAGTATCGAAAGTATCCGTGTAGCCAACACCAGGCCCAGTGCGACGAAGGATGCCCGCAGCAATCGAAGCTGCAAGGATTGTTCCAGCGCCGGCGGTAGTAAGAGTGTCGATTCTCTCGTTAGTAACTGCGAGATCACCAGCCTCCGCAAGCCGGGCGTGCCCACTTGCCATAATCAACGGACGTGCGATAGTCATTGTTGCAACTCCTGTGAAGTTATACTACCGTAGAAATTAAGAACCTGGTATTGCAGCTGAGAAGAAGCCTTCCCAGTCGTCAGTAGAAGTGCCCGCGTTTTGCGTGGTACTCCGGCCACCGTTGTTGTTACCTGCCGAGCCCTTAGCAGCATTCGCAGTTTCGCCGGCACTGTACATATCCAGCATGCCTTTGAGATACTGCTTCGCCATGCTCTGAAGTTCACTAGCAGTGGCGTTCGGGTGCTTGTTTTGAATTTGCTTTTGGAGAGCGGTGAGGACAGGAGCGGCGCCAGGATGAGAAAATACCGGGTTTTCCGATATCAGCTGATCGCTTGTCATGTGCTCTTTGACCATCCCAGGAAGCCGCGAAGTGAGATTCGCGTCCTGCTTCTTAAGGGCGTCTTCCATCAGCTTAACTGCACTCTGTGCTGCCAGCATGTACGTATTACGGCCGACAGAGTTCATTGCATCGATGAAAGCTTGCTGGTCGCCACCAAGAGCTTTGGCAACTAGGTCAGGCGGGACGTTACTCGCAAGATTAACTTTGCTGAGAGCTTCGCCCATCTTCGCAGGATCAAATGCGATGCTGACCGCGTTATTCGTAGGCGGCAAAGGATTGCCTTTGTCGTCTTTAGCAGTATCCCATAGCGCCGTGAAAGCGTCAAGCGGGGATTTATTGTCGCCAGTGCCGCCAAGATCTCCCGTGCCACCAGCACTAGCAGGAGCGCCAGTACCAGCTCCAGGATTTGGGGCTCCCGTACCAGCAGGGGCGGAGTTCCCGCCAGGACCAGCGCCAGGAATTCCGGTCGTGCCAGCAGTAGGTGTCGCGGGCTGCCCCGCAAATGACATTCCAGCGTTCGGGGCCAGATTGAACATGCTCATAATACTAGCTTCGGACATGATTGCCTTCCTTCTCGATTAATTATTAAGGATGTGCTTTGGGAACATCGGGAGCAGATTTGCGGGCCGCACCTTCCCGCTCCTGCCGTTGCTGGGCGATCCTAGAAAGTAACTCGGGCAGCGTAGTTTCCTCCTCGGTAAGCAATTCTAGAAGTACGTCTATCTTCCCGCGAATGTATGCCTCATTCTGCATGAATTCGTGAGACTTCGTAGGATCGTAAAAGATATTAAGCTTCTGTACTGCGTACTGTGATACCTTTGACTGCATATACAGGCGCTGAAGATTGTTGAAAGTTACAGCTACTTTCAGTTCCTCATCCGTGAGCACATACTCGTCAAAGATACTAGCTATTTGTTGTGGCATCGCGCATGTCCTTTGATGTTAGATATTGTTATTACGCGGGTGCTGCTTGGCCCGCGGCTGCTGCTGCTTGCTGGTCCGGAGGAGTTTCTGCTTGCGTTCTTGCTGCAAGCTGCTGCATCATCTGCGCCTTTTCCTCCGGCGATCTCTTAAAGTCAGAGAGCGTGATACGCATTCCCTGCTCGCGGTAGAAGTACGCAAACATCCCCATGAGATCGTACTCCATTGCCATCTCCGGGATTGCAACAGCTGTCTGCATAAAGACCTGCATGAAGTCGCTGTTAAGTACCTTATCCGCGGGCAGGAGTCCATCGGTAATCGTATACTGGAAACTCTGGTCCCGCAAAGTCTCCGGGTTGATTTCGACGCGCTCTTTATTATTGAGATTGTAATAACTAGCCGCTTGCTGGTACTGCAGGATATTCAGCTTGATGATTTCCTTCAGCGGAGTAAGTGCCTGCGCTTGAATGAACAGTGCCATCATCTGCAGGCGCGAGTTGCTGTTACTCATCACCGTCTGGAATTCCCGCAGCGTTTTATTCCCGCGCTGGAACTGGCCTTCCTGCACCTTGTTAATACCATTGATGTAGCCGGCCATCTCCCATACGGACTGCGATTCCTGCGTAAAGAATTGCGCGTTCCTGTCGTCGAAGGGGAACTGATAAACGGCGTCATTAACGCTCTTACCGTAAAGCCCGGGCCTTACAGGTATCTTCGCCGTAACTGATGGGCTATTGATATCAGCTTCGCGAATACGTGTAGGATCATAGAGCACCCTATCAGTAAGCCGGCGACGGGCAGAAGCAATACGAGAGTTCCACAACGCAGAAGCAACGTCTTGGCTATTAACAACATTCTGTGCGAAACTCTTCGTTTGATAGCCAAGACCCAGACCATCTTCAAGAGGCTGAGAGAAGATAATAGGAAGGAGATTATGCGCATTGGTCTTACGCTCCGCGTAGACAACAACGCTGTTATTGATGATGACGAATTTCCAAATCTGCGGCAGATTGCGCGCGGGCACATTCATACCAAAATCCGCGGGAATGATACGAGCATACAAGGTCAGGCGCTCGTACATATTATTATACTGTATTCCGCTTTTCTGCTGGCCCGCAGTTGCCCACGCCATCCAGTTAGTAGATGCCCGCGGGTTATGTTGCAGCAACGGATCAGGATTCACGCTGGGGATATAATAGTTCTCATATAGCCCATAAGGAGCTTCGAAAGCTTTTACCTTATTTGATGCTATACCGTCGGGCAGATTCTCGAGATACTGCTTGAGTTCGATGCGAGATACCAGCTCGACGTAGCCCGCAAATTCTCCCTTGGTATGAACTTCCGCGGGCGCCACTCTGGTATCCCAAAGCGTATTATACATGTCCATACGCTTGAGCTTATTACCTTGCCAGAGCAAGTCTTTGGGCCGGCCAACCTTCGAGTTAAATGTCAGGTCCGTAATAGGCTGATAGATTGTTTCCTCAGCCCAATCGCATTCGATAGCGTTGATGTTATACTTAAGACCGTCACGGAACCATAGCAGCAAGTGGCGTATCCAGCCCTGCCGGATGCTATTCTCCATGAGAATCGTCTCCGCCATAACAGCGGCCTCATCGGGCACTGACGGCTTAGCTACGATGCCGAAGATGGGGTTGCCCGTGAGAAATACGCTGGCAAGATACGCAAGCGCAGTTTCTGTCTGCGTATACACGATAGGGACAACGACATCTTGTATCTTGCTCTTGTCGCCGACCCGATTTGCGGCCCTGCTAGCTCCGTCGTCGTAACCGTAGTTACCTTCGCGCTGATACGCAATGTCGATATTTTCTAGTTTCGGGCGCACATCCCAGTGCTCCCCAAGCATGTTAGTACAATTTCGGGCAAAGTCTAGCACTGAGTCTTGCGACTTGGGTGCTAGCGCGGACGGATAATCGGGCATGACTATTAATCTCCTCTTAGCAGTAATTCAACATTACGCTCGCGGCGTAATACTAATCCTGGGAGTTTCTGTCCTCCGCCCCAGACCCAGAGCCGCAATTGCGCCGCCGCACCCTGCCAATCACGCGCGTTAATACGACGACGCAACGTGCTAGCAGCGAGTCTGCCGTGGCCAAGATTGAAAGTAAAATCAACGATGGCAGCGAGACGTGAACTTTTCTCGAAAGACAGCACAGGACAAAGCGTAATCGTAGATACGAGAGCCGAGCGCATATCTTTCGCCAAAAGCGCTTCGCCTTGCATCTCAGTAATCGCCGGATGCGTCTTTGCGCACAGATGCCCGTAACCAATAGTCCAAAAATTAGCTGGACACAAATATGGAACAGCCATGATGACAGGCTTTCTCTGCACGATCCTATGAAAGCCTTCGCTGATTTTGCAAAGGTCGATAGCTTCCTGAGGAACTTCCACGAGAACTCCTTATCCAATACGCTTCATTACACGATCAAGGAACCAGAAGCTGAGGATGCCCGCAAGTATCCCCGCATCTTCCGGCCCGTAAATCTGGGTAATAGCTGCGGGAGCAGACAATCCGCCGCCTTGATAAGCTAGCCAGAAGCCGGCAGCCTTACTTGACATGTACAGTGCTACGAGCATGTAAGTAACCATCGGGCGCACCGACGCTGAAAGTTTCGCGGACCAGCCGCCAGCAGCTACTGACATGTCTGCCTGCCCGCGAAGTGCTGCGGTAACAGCGTCAAGAGACGCAAGGACGTTAGCTCCTTCAGTCGCTATTAGCAGCTGTTTCTCCGCAGCATCTGCACGCTGCCGATCCATTTCAAGTTGCTTATCGAACATGCGGACTTCGTGCTCCCGCTCATTCTTCTTATCGAAGTGTTTTATCACATCGGGAGCAAGACGAAAGACGCCGCCGAGGAAGCTGCCAAGAATAGTTTCAAGGATCATAATTACCTGCTCCAGGAGATAGAAAAATTAAATTGCGGACGTTGCAGCTTCACTGCGTACACTAGCGTGATACGAATCGTCAATGCCGGCCATCATGATTGGCATAGTAAGCAAGTGCCAATACACTTCGATGATCTTTCTTACGTATCCCAGAATGTCCAGGATATCGTCTTTGTTCTTCTGTGATAGCGGATCGAATGCAGCGATCTGCCCAAATACCTCGGCCCGCACGGTCTGCGCTATTAACGTCTCGCCGGCAATGAGTTCCTGGAAGACACGCTTGATGCGGGCATTCTTACTAACACCTTGCGGGTCCACAGGCTGAAATGCGATGCCTTCCAACTGCAGCTTCTCAGCGAAGAAGTTAAACCAATACAGTAGCGTATCCTGATACGCAACGTTCTCAACGCATATCAGGGGCGTCTTATGTACAAGCGCCATTACCAGCGATCTCTTTATCGTATCGCCTGGCGATAGCACCTCATTGACCAGCTCGACGAGGTACGGTTTCCCGTCGTATACAGAGAACCTACCAATGACGGTATTATCGCTTTTCTTCCTTTTCCCGCCGGGGTCGATGATGATAAAACTTCCTTGCGGAAGTTCTTTGAAAAGTGCCGGATTGGGGTTAGGCATCTTTCTAACATCAATGCCGCTTCTACCCCCTGATGTCTCGTCATTTTGTACTTCTGCGAAGAATATTTCTGGATGTCCAGCTTCGACGTCATGCTTAAGCTCCTGCAGTAACTGCTTGATAGGCTGCAGCTCTTCCCAGAGGGAGGTGAAGTTAGCAAGGATGCCGCCGGTAATTAGCTTAACCCACTGAGTGTTGCTTTTCAGCTTCCGTAGAATCGAGCCTTCATACGGATACATGTTACCGATGAAGATATAAAGACATCCCAGGTGTGAGCGTGTTTTCATCAGCGTAGAGAGCATCCACTGGTACAGTGCCCGCGCTTCGATGTCACTAGCAGCGCCTTCGCGGGTCTGTATATCCTCCATGATGATGAGATCGGGCCTATTATGCTTGAGGTTAAGACCCCGCAGGGAACTGCCGGCACCGAGGGCTGCGATAGTAATGCTTCTATTACGATACCCGAATTTCTTGAGAGCTTGCGAATCTTTCTCTAAGCCAAGGCGCCAATTACCAAAAAGCGTCTTGATATTCTCCTCATCTAGCATGTCTGCGATGTCAGCAAGGATGTTCTCTGCCAATGTCGCTGTTGAGGCAACTATCAAGATCAACTTCTTGTTCGTAAAGAGTACGCAGTAGACTACAAATATCTTTATGAACGTAGTTTTAGCGAATCCCCGCGGGATGCCAATAGCAATCTTGCTGAAATCCCGCACCATATTTACCTTCTCCAGCAGCAAGTGCCAGATAGCAAGGTAAAACGCGGGAAAGAGCATGGTAATTACTGAAGGCAGTATCAGGCCCGAGAAGAAATTAAGATCTTTCTTCGCAATCTCAGTTACTTCCCGGGCATCGAAGGCACTTTCCTGCTCGATGCTCTCCGGATTACCAACATCCTGCGAAAATCCCGGGTAACTACCAGGCAACGGCGGCACAGAACTATCTGCGCTCGCGCCGGCACCCAGTTTACCGAGGATATCGTTGATATTAGGCATTGCGGGGATACCGCTTACAGGACTCGTTAAATTCCATACTTTGTTTCGAGCTCTCCTTCAAGCACTCTGCCAGCAATTCTTGCTCGCGCTGCCTCCTTAAGAGCTGCAACTGCCTCAGTTTCTCCTCCTCCGGTGCCGGCGGCGTCTGTGAGCAGCTTATCGATGTCTTCACCTTGTACCTCCTTCATTAGTACATTAGATGGCATAGTTGCGAGTTCTTGGGAATCGACCCCGATGACAATGCCGCTAGCATCAACTTGAAAGCGGGCAGTGACTATATTCGGCATCGATAGTTTAACGATAGTCTTGAATTGCTGCCCGCTCGTAGGATCGGAACTCCCACGACGCTGAGCCTTATTAAGAAGCATGAGGGCCCGAAATACTTCCCCAGGCTTTACGAAGAAATCCTTGATATCATCGAGCTTCTCAAGGAAGTAATCTTCGAGTTGATCATAGCGCTGATCCCGCAGTGTAGCACTCTGCAAGTTCTGAAAGCGCAACTCCGCTACTTTCTGCGCAAAATCATCCTCTGATAGCAGCTGAGAAACGCGGGAGATGTCAATACCGAGTGCAAGCGCTACCACGGTAGGAGATTGTCCATTACCTAACAACTGCAATGCTCGATCCCGGGTACTATTACCACTCATCGCGGGCGCTCCCTTCGCTGTTACGACTGACTTTACTACTAACTTAGAACGCGGGCCACCGGCCTTTTTCGAAAACGCGCTTACGTGGCCCGCCACCTGCGTATCATACGCTGCCCGCGATGAAAGAGATAAGGAGGGATCTTGATACGTGCAGGCTGCTAACACTAGCGCTAACAGAGTGAAAAATTTTTTAGGAAAATTAGCGAGGGAGTTAAGGAGTATGTTTGGACGACGACTTAAAAAGCCCGGTACCCCCGGCTGTGTTGCTCTGTCCTGCTCTTACCTTCGAGCGCAGCGAGCTGTGCTTGCTCTTAGTTGTTGGTGTTGCGCGCAGTGATCGCCGGCCTATAGTACAGATAGCACTATCATCTGTGCTATAGGCTGGGGATCACCGCAGTTGCGCGCTCGTCGTGCGAAGCACTGTTGATGCTGGGTGTTGATGTTGGGGTTGGGGTTGATGTTGCTTTTAGCAAGCGGAGCGCGCAGCTATGCGATTGACACTGTGTATTCATAGCACTGATGTACAATGCGCATCCATAGGATACTGGAGGCACTGCCCTTGCTTGTGGTGTTGATTCTGCCTGGGACCTTGCTTGTGCCTTGGCAGGAGTAAGCGCAGCGCATGCCCTTGTTGTTACTGTCACTGACGCCTGGGCTACAAGCTGTGCTCTTGCTAGCTCTTACCTAGCTGTTACAGGATTGCGCTAGCAATCACTATCCGAGTGTAACGAGGGCGAGCCGTAAGGCGAGGCTAGCGCTAGCGGCAGTCCTAGTTGTTGCACTTACTATGAGCGAAGCGATCTGGATAAAGGTGTTAACGCGAGCGAAGCGAGCGCCGCAGCGCACCATAATGGTGCACCGCAGCAGGTTATTAGCAGGCTTGATAGCGCAACTGGCAGCAAGCGTGCGTGTAGGTCTTGCTAGTGTCGAGCCACACGATGCGCAGCAGCACCACGAGGCGGATTTGCGGGCCGATGATACGCTGCGCCATGTAAGCTCCGCACTTACGAGCTATTGCCAGCGCGTAGTAAGCGGCGTTCGTTGTCTGTCCGGTGTTCATGTAGAACCAGAAATTACCTTTAAGAGCCGCGATGCTTTGCGGGCGGATGTACTCGTGGTAACTTTGCGACAGTGACATGATGCTAACTCCTGGGATTAGTGGGATATTTAGTAGGGAGAGGGGTGTTAGCCCTACTCCCCAGGGCACATTGCTAGATGAGTTCCTCCAGGTCGAGCGCTTCAGGCTGCAAGATAAGATCGAGCTTCTTGGCGATGTCGTCTCGCATAGAGGACGCGGGCGCTAGTTTCTTCAGGAGGTCGATTAGTTTCTGCGCGTCGGTCTTGTTTATCTTCGGAGCTACGGATGCAAGTTTTTGGTAGGCTTCTGCGTAGTTGTTGCAAGTCGCAGCAATCTTAGCTTCATCGGTGATGCCCTTGGCAACGAGTGCTTCAGTGATGCCGGGGAGCATATCGCTATCGAACCAAGCTGCGATGCCTTCCTTGTTCATGCGGCGCTTGCTGTTCTCGGCGTTGGCGTATGCTATGATAGCATCAAGGGTGATCTTATCGCCGTGAATGTCTTGCGCGCCCCCGGTGTCAATGAGCGTCTTGATGATGCTATCTTGCCAGTCGTTAATTGCACCTTGCAGCGCCTTGATTGTAGCGGCGCGGGTGAGGTCGTTGAGCTTCGGCAGTTCTGCGCCGATGTCAATCGTTGGTATCTCAACGAATTTGTTTTCCTTCTTCGCCTTCTTGGCTTTCTTGTCTTCCTCGGTCTGGCGGTAGGTGAGGATACTCAAGCGATTACCTTCTGCGGGTGTTTCCTTGCCTGTGTATGCGCGCACGCTGTAAGAGGTAGTCATGATGATTAAATCTCCTTGTGGTAGAGGTCTAGGATTTCAAAAGGCGTATCGATCGGGTCTTGCTGCATTGCTAGGATATACACGACATGCGAGCGGATTGTGTGATCGCCGGTCGTAACATCAGGCTTATGCGGGTGTGTCACCTTTACTTTCTGATGTGGCTTGGTAAGGTGCTTCAGTAGTACGAGGATCGTTATATAGTGCATGGTGCTTGTGTTCCTTTCTTGCTATCCTCGGGGGCCTGCCGAGGCAGGTGGTGCGGTACTGCACCTATATAGTAAGCAGAGATCATGCCACGGAGATTATATTTTACCATCCTTGATTATTAAGGGTTTTTTCTGGCATGCTGGTTGCTAGGTGTGGCGGTGCGTCGTCGTTGTTGTCGAGATCTCAGCAGGTAAGCTGGCACGATCTTTGCCGCCGCCGCCCCCTTTGCCGAGCATGGGGTTGGTGTTAAGGAGGTATGTTATGAGCGGAGATGGTAGCACCTCAAAGCGTGTAGCTGCCTCACATTTCTGGTTCTTACCCTGCGAATGCAATGAGCACTGGTTAGCGCAGTAGATGCGAGCGCTGTTGGTTCTTATGAGCGGAGTCGATGCTATTGTCCGTATTCGTGGTCAGTGTCTTCGCAGCGCGACGAATCCTAGCTCTTTCCCTCAGCCTCTTGTGAGCTTGCGAAACAAGACTCGATAGCTCTTGACCTTGCGCGGGAGTCTGAGGGAGCGCAGCGGCCCCTCAGCGGACTGGCTTCGGTATTTAGACAAGCACTGGGATCACTGATATTAGCAGTAAAGACTAAAGGCAATGAAGCGGGTAATGGCATGAATAAGATAGTATCTCAAGTGAATGAAGATCCCTGCGATGTACGAGATGTACAAGAAATACAACGAATACACGCATACACCCCACCCTCTCCCCCTATATATGAGGCTTGGGGATCTTCACTATCTACCCTTAGCTTTCTTTTTCTTTACTTAAAGTGGGGGTATAAATATGAAGGTCGATCATGGAGCGAGTTGGTAAATAAGAAGGAGAAAAACAGGGAAGTGAAGATCCCCAAAGGCCGAAATAGGGGGTGGTAGAGGGGGGTGTTATGGTGTTTTCTGGTATTTTGCGTATTTCTTGTATATCTCGGGGATCTTTGACTGAGCGTGATAGTTTCTCTTCTCCTCGTAGCACTGGGGAAAACAGCACTATGAAAGTAAGAAAGCCCTTAAAGCGAAAATTTCTCTTGACACTGCCCGCGATTTCCGGCAAAATCGGGATTGGTTCGGGCATCCGCCTGGGCCGTGGTAAGAGAAGTCTTAGTAAGACCTGAAGGCAGGAACACTGAAGGCAAGCAAGTCATAAGACGAGTCACTTACGAGATGCTAGATAACAACTGGAGATACTACGATGCCCCGGATACCTCATGGCTTTGCTGTAATGTACTGGCTGGACGATGAGAAGCGAATGGTTGCCCGCGTTTTCCCTACAGAAGTAGCCGCGGTTCTTTACGCTGATAGCATGTCAGCAAGCTTGCACCCACAGGTTGTCGCACTGTTCATTCGCAGCACCAACTAGATACTAAGCTCAAGGAAAGTAACCATGCAGATACTATGTCGTTTCAGTGCGCTCACACTGTCCAGATACGAGCACTTCAAGGGCCTGCACATTGCTGATGTGCATCCTATCTTCGAAGTAAAGAGTAAGATCCTCTGGAAGATAGCACGGAGCTTCCTCGATGAGCGCACTACGAAGGAAGAGCGGAGACTGATCTTCCTTGCTATCGCTAACTCCACCGGCCTCATGCGCTTTCAAGTGCCCGCGGAACCTAGCGATAATACCATACTGAATTGCTTCCATCAGCTGCAAGCAATCGCGGGCTGGATTGAACACCTGCAAGCACCTGGCGTCAGGTTCCCGGCTTACGTCGTAAGAACTGAGAATAGAAACCTTCATAACTTCAAAGACTGGCTCAAGGCCCTTGAGGAAGTTAAGAAAGCATTCTACGAGGGCCAGGCAACACAAGAGCATAAGCACCGCATGACGCTGCTCGAAGATAAGCTGACACGGCTGATCCTCTCGCAAGTAACACAAGGTAGCCGAGGCATTACTAACCTCATGGCCACCTGGGCACTTGATGCTAGCGAAGCACCGCGGGAATGCAAGCCTACATGGATGAAGATCCTAAATACACCGCGGGATAGGATCTACACGATCAGCAGCACTGACATCAAGTCACTGATATCACACCTGGAGGAGAACCTTCCCCACGGATCAATTGCTGCTACTGCAGTCATGCGGCGAGTGCGGGAACTACTACAGCAGCAAGCTGATGGCCTAGGTCTCTATGAGATCCTTACTGACGATGATAGCGATGCGAGTCCCAACGGTGCGCAGAGAAATGAGGCTATCACCAGCGAGATAGCGAATACGCCCGCGGCGATAACAGCTGCTATCATGGCCCCGATCGCTGAGCCAGTGCCCGCGAATTACGGTAGCAAGGTATCATACCTTATTGCTAAGGCACAGTGGAACCTCGCACAGAACGCACTGGCTAATGCTGCAAATAACACAGTGAAAGCTGAGAATAAGGAGCAATCATGATGACCTTCGATGCCGATACTGTGCGCCTGAAGCTCATGCCCGGAAGTCTCCGTGTTAATGGTGAGCTGCTTTCTCGCAAGGAAATAACAAACACGCTGCGCTCCATCTGGAATCTGTCGCCGGCGCTGACAAAGGAAGCTAAGTTCTCTCCGTTCTTGCGAAGCTGGGAAGGCCCGCACCTCATTACGCAAATCAAGGATGGCAGGATCTTCTACCAGCAGAAGTGGTGGGTCGTCGTCTGGAATGTAACGCCTGAGCGCGCATACGCTGCTAAGCAACTGCTGCTATCTTTCCGCGGTGACGACACCTACGGAAGATATGTAATCATCAGAATCAAGGGCGAGCACTGATATGACAATCGGAATGGGAAAGATACTAGCTGCGATAGCAGCAGCGAAGGCGAAGCGAGAGGCGGAGCAGCAGCAGGCAACTGAACAGCCAGAGCCGCCGCTGCCCACAACCTTCTATCTCGCAGATCCTAACTTCGCAGAAGCGCCTGATACCACAGATACCACAGATACCACAAATGCTAACATCGTCCTGCATGGCAAGGAGTATAACAAGGAGCAATCCGAGGCAATACGTCGCGTTGCTGCCGGCGAATCTATCTGCATGATCGGAGCTGCGGGCACTGGTAAGACCACAGGCACCCACGGCATGGCTCACTATCTCATAGATCGCGGGCTAGGATCTATTGGCGCTAGTACAAAGTGGCTATCGCACGATGCTCCCGGGGTTGTTATCCTATCCTTCACTCGGCGTGCTACAGCTAACATTAAGCGTCAAATGCCCGATGATCTTAAAGGTAACACCCTTACCTTTCATAAGATCCTGGAGTATAGGCCGGTCATCTACGAAGAATACGATCCGGCAAAAGGTAAGCTTGTTAAGAAGCGCAGGTTCGAGCCTTTTCGCAATCGTAATAATCCTCTGCCCGCGGGTATTAAGGTTGTCATCGTCGAAGAATCTTCGATGCTTGGCCTTGATCTTTTCATGCGCTTTTACGAAGCTCTCCCCTTCCCTGAGAAAGTGCAGTGGGTCTTCCTTGGTGATATCAATCAGCTGCCTCCTGTCTTTGGTAAGAGCATCTTCGGGTACAAGCTCCTCGAACTGCCTGTTGTCGAGCTTACGCAGATTTACAGGCAAGCTCTCGAATCTCCGGGCCTGCGACTAGCTCACGCAATTAAGGACGGCGCTATCATTCCTTCGGAACTAGAGAAGGGCCGGCACGTTGTCCCTAAGGAGTGGCATCATCCGGGCAAGCTCACGATACGCTACTGGCAGCGTGAGATACAAGAGGACGAGGCGCTACTTACAGCGTACGGTTTCCTTAAGAAAGGAATCGAAGATGGCTACTACGATCCTTATGCCGACATGGTGCTCCTACCTTTCAATAAGCGCTTCGGTAGTATCGAACTCGGTAACTACATCGCTAATTACCTCGGGAAGCAGCGCGGTGCGGTAGTGCATGAAGTGATCGCGGGCTTCAATAAGCACTACCTCGCTGAAGGTGATAAGCTGCTCTATGATAAGGAAGATTGTATCATCGAACGTATTACTCCGAACGAGGGTTACATGGGGGTGCCCGCGCAACTTGCTAGTATCCACATGGATCGCTGGGGCGTAGTTCACCAGGCAAGCGATGTCAGTGAGATAGAGAGGAAGAAAGCGCTAGATACTGGCCCCACTGATGTCACTGACATTGACTTCCTCCTCGCACAGACTGACGTAGAAGATAGAGTACACGCAGCATCGCATACTATCGTGCTACGCATGACTGGCATGAGCGGTGCCGCCGGCGGCTCTAAGGTAGCACAGAGCGACGATGACGATCTTGATAACGACGATGACGATGCACGCACTGTTACGATAAGCGATGCAGCTGAGATTAACAAGCTCATTAGCGGGCACGTCATGACAGTGCATAAGAGTCAGGGCTGCGAGTGGAGGAGAGTATTCTACTTCATTCATCGGTCACATAGCATCATGGCTTGCCGGGAGATACTCTACACTGGCACCACACGCTTTCGTGAAGAGCTTGTCATGATAGTGGAGCCGGATAGGGGCACTCCTGGTACTAAGAGCTTCAAGGCAGGTACTTTCCGGAAAGGGATCGAAAGCCAGCAAATCCCTGGTAGCAATCTCCACGAGAAGCTAGAGCACTTCCGGGAAGAACAGCTTAAGGCCCTCTCGCAGCTTAAGAATGAAGAGGATAAAGATGAGATAGCAAAGCTCCTCTTTATCATCGGAGATAAGATTAAAGCTCGTATCAAAGAGCAGGTAGAAGTACATCGAGAAGCTGTGGAGAAGGCTGCCCGCGATGCCTGGGAGAAACTCGTAGCACTCGATCCTGCTAAGCGATACATCCCGCGGTATCAGGTAGATATCAGCGTCTCGTTCGGAGATACCGCAGGCACTGCGCAGTCGAAGCCCGGCACTAGCATCATCACCATCGACAGCACTTACCTTATTAAGAACCCCAAGGAGTGCATCGAGCGTACTGTGCCGCACGAGGTAGCGCATATTGCTAATACCTGCTGGAACGAAGGAAGCGGGCACGATCGCGGGTGGAAGGCACTGATGAAGGAACTTGGCTTCGTTCCTGATAAGGAGATCTTTCATCACATGGGCTCCAGGCAAGCAGCCCTGCAAACCGTAGCGAAAGGAATGTGAGCATGGACAAGATATTCGTAGTGCATTGTTGTGGCGTATATATCCAAGGCATCGTCGGCGTATTCAATACGCTCGAAGCAGCGAAGGAGGTAGCAGAGCGCTTTCAGAAAGCAGAGAACGAAGAGGATGGCTACCACTTCTATGAAGTAGTAGAAGTCCCTGTTAATATGCCCGCGAAGTGGGAGGTACGAGGCAGTACCGGAACTCGCTTCGCTGAGTTTCCTACCGTTCACCGCACAATAGAGCAAAGGTGGAGATAGCATGCCCGCGACAATTAAGGAAGCAGTGGAAGAGCTGATAATGGTAGTTGACACCGGCAAACTCAGTGCTAAGGACCACGACTTCGGGATCAGCCTCTGCGAGTACTATCGCAAGCATGGAAAGCTCAGTGATAAGCAGCTCTACTGGGTAATGAAGTTCATAGCTGAAGCTTCCGGCGCGAAGGTGTCGCTGCCCGCGGTTGCTGCTAACAAACCGCAAGCAACAGTGGATACCATGGCATTCGATGCCGAGCCACTAAGGGCTATTTTCGACAAGGCCCGCAGCTTCCTGAAGTACCCATCGATAACCTTATCAGGCGCGCCAATCACAAGCGGGAAGCTGCGCATCTATCTTAGCACGCATTCAACTAACTACGCTAATCACCTCATGTTTAAGTCTGCTACGTCAGACCTAGATAAGCTGCTCTATGCTTCTGTCGATCCCATGGGCAAGGGCACCCTGTACTTCTATCCTCTGCGCCAGCGGCTAGCACTAGGATCTTATAAGAAGGAGGATAACACGGAGCTTGTCAATCTTATCATCGGCATTTCCCTAGATCCGACCCGCGTTACCAAGATGAACGGCATCAAGTTCTCGCACTGCTGCTTCTGTAATAACGAACTCACTAATGCCAGTAGCCTCTACCATGGATACGGACCGGTGTGTGCAGAGCACTACGGACTTCCTTGGGGAGAGGTGCCCGCGAAGTTAGAAGATATCAGCGCTCCCGAAGCACCTACTACAACTACCAAGGCTAAGGATACTAAGTATGCAGGCCCCTTCTGACCCCGAAGCTAGCTTACACATCGCGGGCATTAACACTGTCACCATTGACACGACCATACCATCGATGCTTGTCGAGGGCATGAATAACATTCACGTCATTATCGATAGGACAAACAACCTCCTGACAGTGAACTCTGATGCCGGCGTTATCTTATCTGTTAAGGGAATCACCGGTGCTATAGGCATTACGTTTCAAGATCTTGCTAAGGCGGCTATTGCAAGAGGTCTGCAATCAGGCAAAAAAACCCCTTGACGCGGATTCGGCCTTGCGGTATAGTTGATGTTCCTCTGAAGCAAGAGGCCCACAGGTTATTAGTAACTCCAAACAACCAAGGACATTTGCAGAAATGACTGACAACACCAACGAAGGACAAGCACTCGCACACCCCGCACTGGTATCTACCAGCGTTGCGATGAAGCCGATTACCTTCTTCTTCAAAGAGAAGAAAGATGCTAACGGCAAGAAGACTGGCTATCGCCGGCCCGCGTTGAACCTTAATATCCCGATCCCGTCGGCAGTCTTCCTTGCTTCCGTCATCAGCAACGGCATCACTGCGTACCGGCAAGTCATCCCGGAAGGTGCTGCTATCCCCAGCGATGTTTCCAGCGCCCGCAACATGCTGGACTTGCTCCTGAACGCTAGCGCTGACATCGTTTACAACGCGGCCCGCCAGCAAGTCAACGACAAAGACGATATCTCGCAAGAGACTCTCGATATGTCGAAGATCAGCTGGGAACACATCGCTAACATCCCGCCGGCGGAACGCAAGGGCACTGGTATCAACGAAGAAACCTGGGAAGACTTCGTCAAGGACTACGTTGCTGTCATGCCCGCGGCGCTGTCTTCGCAAGGTATCAGCAAGACCGAGGAGCAGATTGCTACGCAAGCTGAGATCCTCAAGAAGAAGTTTGCTGCTTACCGCCAGCAGAAGAAGATCGTCGGTTACATGCGCCAGATGCTGGCTCTCTGGTATCAGCACACGCAGCAGAAGGAAGACTTTGCCAGCGTGTACGAGTACCTCGATGGGCGGGCCGAAGTTCTGCTGAAGGCCGACGAACAAGCTGTGCTTGAGAACATCTAAGCATCGGCTCAGCTAACTAGCAAAGCTGAAGGGTATCTGGGGGCGTTCCCTAGGTACCCTTTGTCATTTCTAGTGGTAGCGAAAGGGGTGGTATTATGAGTGAGAAAGCAGAGCTGTCGGTGCCCGAGATTGTTGAGAAGCTATTCGAGGGCAGCGAAGTAAGAGTACCTCTAGGTTTGTTTACGGGCTCAACAGCAGTCGAAGCCTTCCTCTCTCACGTGCGTACTACGAAGTCCCGCACTGTTAAGAAGTTCCGTGCTGTTGGCTTCGAGTTTTGCGGCGACCAGATGAGTCTCAGTGTTGCGCATGACCCAGTAACTGACAGTATGACTCTTAAGCTAGTGCCGCCGAAGGTTCCGAAGTACACAGTCATCGTAACTCCCGCGGAAGAATAGGCGCAATCATGCCTAGAATGTACGAGCCTCTTTGGGAGCAGCTTTCGACCGCCGGCATGGTGCGCATACGCTGTGCGCCGGATGCTGTCAGTCGTATTAAGAAGGCTGTTATCAAGGAGAAGGACATGGCAGCTGACCCGAAGTGGAGGCATCGCCGGCTCCTTATCTCGATCAGCAAGGGCACTGAACCTAATACCTCTGACGTAGAGTTCAGGCTTGTCGCTAAGCTCTCGTCAATAGCTAATATATAGGGGCGCAAGATGTACCTTGAGATGTACCCGGAAGAATACTGGAAGTGGCAGCAGCGCATGCGCCGTAGTTTCCCGGAGCACTGGGAGAAGATTAAGGATGCGACCAGCGAGGAAGCAGTGATAGATTACATGAACTGGTGGCTTGGTTCATCTGTGTCACTGGGTACGTCGATAACAGATAGCGTTGCTGTCTGGATGGAGCGCATGGATAGAGTTGCCGGCGGTTCTAGTATCATCCTTCCGCCCGGCGTTCGGCTTAATTAAGGAAACCTAGAGACAGCAATACCAGGGAGATACGCCCCGGCTTGATTAGCCGCGGTTGCACGGCAGACTAATCACCTGACAGTGCATTAAAGATGTCTCCCGCGTTTTGCTGTTTCCTGCGTATGACTTACATTGGTACCGAGGAGAAAGACAATGCCTGAAGCACTATCCGAAAGCGAGCAGATCCTGCAAAGAATCGGCGACCTTGAGAAGCTCTTACTAAGCGGCCACCCGCAGCTTGGCATGGAGCTGGCCCGGATTCACAAGAACGTAGCAGAGCAGCCGGAGTTGCTGCATATCCTATCAGATGAGCAGATCGCGCTGATAGTAAAGAGCCAGTCGAGAGTAGCGCAAATCGATATCCTGCAGGATAAGGTATCAAGCAAGTCTGCAAGCAAGCCCAAGAAGACTGTTACGCTCGACGATATCTAGGAGTCATGGCAATGACTGGATATAGAGTGCTGCCACCGTATCGTCCGACACGCCCGCGAAAACTAGCGCAGCAGTATAACAGCATCATTCGCAACGTAGCCGGCGCGCTCGCACAGGCATCTTACATATCTAATATTGTCAATGCGTCCTATCGTGCCGGCGAACTTGATGGCGTAGACTACACGGCGATGTGCCTGAGCTTGGATAACTTCCGCCTGGCATGCAGGAAGCTTAAGCACCAAGCTGGTATTACGCGGGATCAGGCAATAGCAAGTGCCCGCGACAAAGAACCAAAGGTTAAGTGATGAGCACCGCGAGTAAATACGATAGGATAGTCATGGCTAGAGTTCTTAGCTATCGCTATTTTAATTCCGATATCACACCGACGTCGCTCTACTACGACCTGCACACTACAGTCTGCCGGCAGCCGTGGGTAGAGAGTATCGTAGCTAAGTGGAATCGCCACTTGCACGGTCCCGTGCCCGGTAATAGTATCTGCTGGGGATGCAAGGAGACGCTCAGGAACTGGGCAGTTCGTGGGATTGTTGATACCTGCGCTTATTGCAGCCCGCATTTTCGCGACTTGTATCCCGGCCCGCAAGCAATGCTGCTAGCTACAGCGCACGATGCGAGGCTTTTGCTGTACACCTTCTCTTGGCAAGATCAAGATTATATCTACGGCATACTCTACCATCACATGAGAGTGCAACCTGATCATGGAATACTTCCGCAATCCTACCAGCGGCGCGTATCGCAAGAAGATGTCCAACCCGCGTGCAATCTCGTACTCAACTCGCCGCACGTTACACTCATGCCCGCGGCGCTTCGAGTTGGATAAGCTGAAGAATGCTGATGTCTTTAGCGAGGATGAAAACGCGGGCCTGCAAGATAACATCGACTTTGCCTACGGTAGCAGTTTTGCTGCTGGCATCCAGCAGTGTCTCATTAAGCGGGACAGGACTGCTATCATCTTCTCTGCCTGGCTTGCCTGGGATACGGACCTGCTGGCATCGAAGCCTGATAAGCGTAAGAGTTTCTCTTATGTTGTAGCGGCACTCGATAACTTCCTAGCTCACTATCAATCCTTCATGGGGAATTGGGAGCTTGCGTATATCGAGGGGAAGCCCGCGGTTGAGTTGTCAGTACGTGTCGATCTTGGCAATGGATACTATTACTACCTGCACATCGACGGCGTACTACGGCATAAAGTCTCGGGCAAGTTCCTTATCCTGGAGCTGAAGACAACAGGCTTTAATAATATCCATCCCGCGATCTTTCAGAATAGCGATCAAGGTCTCGGGTATTCTATCGTGCTCGACTCGCTAGTCGAAGATAAAGAGAACCTAGTTTACGAGGTACTGTATCTTGTGTATAAGACAAGCCGGCAGGAATTTGAACCTATGTTCTTCACGAAGCGACGTCTTGAGCGCATTAGCTGGATTAGAAACCTACTATTTGATTGCGAAGACATCGAGAAGTTTAAGAGCGCCAAGCACTTTCCCCAGCGCGACAGCGGCTGCTACTCTTACTTCAGAGCTTGTCCTTATTTCGAGATGTGTGGGATGAGGACTAGCAGCTTGACGAAGTATAACACGCTTAGTGATATGGTCGAAGGGGAGCTAGCGCCAGCGGATTTCGAAGTTAGCTTGCAGCAGATTATCAATGACCAAGCAGCAATGATCGGAGGCTAGCAGCAATGAACCTTAATGAGTACAACGGCCAGGCATTTCAGAAGATACTTATATACGGGCCGGCGAAGATGGGTAAGAGCGCACTCGCAGGCACACTAGCGGAGTTCTTTAATGTCACGTATAACGACGCGGAAGATGGTGTCAAGACGCTCTTGCAAATGCCATCGGAGTGGAAGGCCCGCGTGGATCTCGTGCAGTTCCCTGACACGCAGGATTACCCGATATTTGCAGAGAGCGCACTTAAGATCCTGCGTGGCGGCGAAGTTACGATCTGTAATACACATGCGAAGGTAGACTGCATGTTGTGCAAGGCTAATAAGAAGCCTCTGACCACGGAGCATCTTAATGCCCGCGACCCGCAGCGTGTTTATATCTTCGACAGCTGGACTCAGTTTCGTATCAGCTGCATGTGGCAGCGCTATCGTACGGCGTACAAGGGTAAAGAGCCCGAAGACTGCAAGTTCGAGTGGGATGACTGGCACTGGCTTAAGATGGTAAATGAGAAGGCAGGCAGTTACATACAAGCTGCCCGCGGCCATCTTGTTGTTGTCAGCCACGAGGAGATGGTAGAGCAGGAAGATAAGCGGAAGCAGGTCGTGCCAGTCGCGGGCAGCGAGAACACTAACAAGACCTTTGCCCGCTACTTTGATCATGTTATCTACGTGACGAAGCGCAACAATAAGATCCGCTATATCAGTGAAGCTACCGGCAGCAACGATGCAATGTCCGGGTCTCGTGCGTCCTTCTCCATCGAAGGCATGAAGCAAGAGACTCTCTCACTTGCCCCGTTCATTGATCCCACGCTTATTAACAAACCCCGGAAGGGTATCAGCGGCTTTGCTTTCGCAGCTCAAGCAGCTAAGAACGCAGCTTCCGGTAAAGCTGATGACAAGGAGAAGTCTGGTGAGTGAGAATCAAGAGTTCGATATACACGACCCTCTGACAAGGGTTGCCATCGTGGATACGATGAAGGCCCTGGTAGCACTGCCCGCGGGAGTTACTGCTACGGAGTTCCTCGCGCTGATCCGTCCGCTGCAAGAGCAGCACGGATTTAAGGCTGTAATATACTGCGTAGTAGCAGCACTGCTGGCGCAGAAGGGAGTAATTAAAGCAGCTGAGACACATATCGAGAGCGCCTTGGCAGCACTCGCTACTTTCAAGGAGCCGAGATGAAGTCCTTTAAGGACATCGGACTCGATAGAGTCATCGGTATTTGCGGGCAGGCTGGCACCGGCAAGACTACGGCAGCTGTAGCAATAGCGCAGTCGCTTCCTTATTGGCGGTATAGCTTTGCCGGCCCGCTGAAAGACGCAGTATCAGGTCTATTCAGGATTCCTCGCGAGGATCTCGATGATCCTATTAAGAAGTACGTACCTCAAGGACGCTGGAGGAATCTTGCGCCGCGTAAGATCATGCAGCTATTCGGCACGGAGTGCATGCGCGACGTATTCTTTGACGACTTCTGGACGCGAGTAGCAGAAGATCACTTGGAGCACTTAGCAGCTGCGACACTTACCAAGCGTCTTTGCGTTGTCATCGACGACGTTAGATTCCCTAACGAGATTGAGTGGGTTAAGAATAACGGCGGCCGCATCATCTATCTGTTTACGCCGCGCACTGGGGAAGTGCAGGAAGGTAAGCTGCACTCCAGCGAACGTATCAATATCCCGCGGGTACTAGGTGCTAATGAGGCGACAGTATGCAATGTACAAGGCGCCCAAGGCAAGTTTGTTAACGATGTTCTTCGCATAGCAAAGAGGTGGCACTACGAGAACGATGATCTGGAACTGACTCGGCAGCAAGATAGTAAGAAGTAGTATTGGGTAATAGTGAGCAGCACTGAGTAATAGCCAGCAGCACTTGTGTTTTACCTCACCCTAATGGAGCTATACGCATCATGAATACCAAAGTCAAATCTGAAGTTACCGCCTCCGACGAAGAAGCAATGGCCGCACTGCTCGATGATAACTTGGAAGATGTTCCTGATCTTCCTGAGTTTGGCACTCCGCCGAAGGGCACGTATCGCCTGCTGCACAAGGGCTACGAAACCAAGAAGATCAACGACAAGCTGGCAACGGAGTGCCGCTTCAGCATCGTCGAAACCATCGAGCTTGCTAACGAGAACGATACTCCTCCGAAGGCCGGCATGGAGTTCTCGGAACTCGTGTGGTTTCATAATGACCCCATGAAGGCGAAGGGCGTTCTTAAGCGGCAGGTGAATAACTTGACCGGCGAGTTCGGTACCACCAACTTGGCGGAACTGATGGCTAAGGTCAAGGACATGGAAGTTATCGCGGTCGTTAACACGCGGCGTGACAAGGAGGACAGGGAGCGCTTCTATGCGTCCGTTGAAATCCTCCGGCTGGCGTAGTTAGTATTTGCAGTGCCCGCGGGAGCCTATGGTAGCACTGTCCGGCCGTAGATAACTCCCGCGGTTTTCCTTGCAGTGCCCGTAGTTTCTATCAACGAGAGGTAATGAAAGGTGAATGAACATGAGAGCAATGCAAAGTATGCAGCTTCTGGGAGCGCTGCTGGCAACAATGTGCTTGGCGCTAATGCAGCATGCGACAAGGGTACCCCTGATGTGCTATCAGCAAATATTGCGCGAGCCGATGAACAAGTTGCGCGCAACATCAACGAAGCGATGGATGACATGGCTTGCGGAGTTATCAGCACGCTGCTGCGTATGCATCTCTATCGCTGTAGGCTCGCTGGCAAACATGGTTGGTACTCGTACAAGGCGTGTTCGTACAGCGATCTACGGACCCGCCTGCAAGAGTGTGTTACCAGTCACAACTGGCTCGGTGTTGTGGCATACGCAACCTTCCTGCTAATGCGCCAGCGCATCGGCACCGATTAACGAGCAAATGAGAAAGGTGAGGAAAGGTGAAGTTACTTGCTATTGTCGCGCTTACACTTTTCCTCACCGCACTGGCGGCGGCAAATGCACCTATAAACGGTGGGTTGCGAGATATTTTAATAGCAGTGGCGCTGTGGGCGGCAATAGTTGTCACCATTGTAACTGCTTCTCTGGCGATGCTTGTAGTGTGAATGATGGTTTAGAAAGCCCGCAGTATTGTGAGGCACTCGCGGATTTTCTAAACTACCATGAGGTTAAGGTAAATTGGAGGAAGCAACGGTGAAGATAGTAACAGCGGCTGGGAGAAAGTTTGATGTAGAGATAGGGGCAAAGCTCTGCGGCATGCGCATCGTAGAATTTACAATGACAGCTGAGGAATTACAAAAAGCCGTGCGGCGTCATGGGTCTTCGTTGGTATATAGCTGGCTATTTCAGCATTTGTATCTTACATTCCCTCCAGTGGCTAGCGATCCTAATAGGATCATTCCATGAAAACACAGCTCATCCCAGATTTTCGAGACCAGCAGTTCTTGCCGTTACTAAAGCCGGTACTCTCCGGGTATAACATCAGCGTCAGCTCGAACCTAGCGCCGAGTACCTTATCAGAGGCAGCCTTGCGAGCACAAGCTAACGGCTGCGATTCTGTTATTACAAGCAACCCGCTGGTACTTAAGCTCTTACTCCAGCATCATTACAAGAAGACGCTTACTCGCACTCCTCGCACCGATCCTTTCGAGGGCTCGTACTTCGAAGCTCATGGCATCAAGTGGGTAGTTGTGCCGCCGGCAG
>LNFM01003972.1_pt1 | contig 46066 bp, 42 predicted proteins | sample 596031 | NCBI WGS metagenome assembly LNFM01 (sample SAMN04254537, study PRJNA301005) | activated carbon metagenome | isolation source: dual media filters at the Ann Arbor, Michigan drinking water treatment plant | place: USA: Ann Arbor
CGCCTTCCCCGCCAGCGGCCGCATCAGCCCCGACTACATGTGCATGGACAGCACCATCCCGCGCAAGCGCCTGGCCGACATCCTGCTGGCCATCCAGCAGATGGAGCTGAAGTACGGCCTGCGCTGCTGCAACGTGTTCCATGCGGGCGACGGCAACCTGCACCCGCTGATCCTGTTCGACGCGGCCGACCCCGACCAGATGCACCGCTGCGAGCTCTTCGGCGCCGACATCCTGGAAACCAGCGTGGCCATGGGCGGCACCGTCACCGGCGAGCACGGCGTGGGCGTCGAGAAGCTCAACAGCATGTGCGTGCAGTTCACGCCCGAAGAGCGCGAGCAGATGTTCGCCGTCAAGCGCGCCTTCGACGCCCAGGGCACGCTCAACCCGGGCAAGGTGATCCCCACGCTGCAGCGCTGCGCCGAGTACGGCCGCATGCACGTCAAGAAGGGCCTGCTGGCCTTCCCGGAACTGGAGCGTTTCTGAATGGACAAGGCGGCACTGCAAGGCCTGGTCGAGCGCGTGCGCGACGCGCTGGCGCGCAACACCCCGCTGGACATCCGCGGCGGCGGCACCAAGGCCTTCTACGGCGGTGAGCCGCGCGGCGAGGCGCTGGACCTGCGGCCGCTGGCGGGTATCAGCAGCTACGAGCCCAGCGAACTGGTCGTCACGGCGCTGGCCGGCACGCCGCTGGCCGAACTGGAAGCCACACTGGCCGCGCAAGGCCAGTGCCTGCCCTTCGAGCCGCCGCGTTTCGACGCCGGCGGCACCGTGGGCGGCATGGTCGCCGCCGGCCTGGCCGGCCCGGCGCGCGCGGCGGTGGGCGGCGTGCGCGACTACGTGCTGGGCGCCTCGCTGCTGAACGGCCGCGCCGAGCTGCTGAGCTTCGGCGGCACGGTGATGAAGAACGTGGCCGGCTACGATCTGGCGCGCACGCTGGCCGGCAGCCTGGGCGTGCTGGGCGTGATCTGCGAGGTCTCGCTCAAGGTGCTGCCGCGGCCCGCGGCCACGGCCACGCTGCGGCTGGAACTGGACGCCGCGCTGGCCATACGCCGCCTGGGCGAATGGCGCGGCCAGCCACTGCCGCTGAACGCCAGCGCCTGGTGGGACGGCGCGCTGGTGCTGCGCCTGGCCGGCGCCGTGGCCGCGGTGGACGCGGCGCGGCTGCACATCGGCGGCGAACTCATCGCGCCGGCCCTGGCCGAAGGCTTCTGGGACGGGCTGCGCGACCACAGCGACGAGTTCTTCGTCGGCGCGGCACGTGCCGTGCAGGGCGGGGCCACGCTGTGGCGGTTGTCGCTGCCGCCCACCACGGCGCCGCTGCGCCTGTCGGGCGAACAGCTCATCGAATGGGGCGGTGCGCAGCGCTGGATCTGCACCAGCGCGCCCGCGGCCACGCTGCGTGAGGCGGCGGCCGCGGCCGGCGGGCACGCCGTGATGTTCCGTGGCGCCGAGCGCGGCGGCGGCATCTTCGCGCCGCTGAAGCCGCCGCTGGACCGCATCCAGCGCGAGCTGAAGAAGGCCTTCGACCCGCAAGGCCTGTTCAACCCCGGCCGCCTGCTGCCCGAGCTGTGAGCGCGGCGCTTCACGTCCAGGGCGGCGCCGCATGAACGGACTCGCGGGCCTGCAGGGCCTGACCCTGCTGCTGCTGTGCCAGGCGGCGGGCGAGGCGCTGTCGCGCGGGCTGCAACTGCCGCTGCCCGGCCCGGTGCTGGGGCTGCTGCTGCTGTGGGCGCTGCTCAACGTGGAAGCGCTGCGCGCGCCGGTGGCGGCCGCGGCCATGCCGCTGCTGGGGCATTTGTCGCTGTTGTTCGTGCCGGTGGGCGTGGGCGTGATCGTGCACCTGGATCTGCTGGCGCGGCACGGCCCGCGCATGCTGCTGGCCTTGCTGCTGTCCACCTGGATCGGCCTGGCCGTCAGCGCGCTGGTGCTGCGCGCCTTGCTGCCGCGCCCGGCCGCAGTTCAGGGGTAAGGCGATGCAGGACTTCGTTCAGCTCTGGGTCTACCTGTCGGCCACGCCGCTGTTCGGGCTGAGCGCCACGCTGGCCACCTACACGCTGGCGCAGATGGTCTACCAGCGCCTGGAGCAGCCGCCCTGGGCCAACCCGGTGCTGTGGACGGTGCTGGCGTTGGCGGCGCTGCTGCTGGCCACCGGCACGCCCTACCCCACCTACTTCTCGGGCGCGCAGTTCATCCATTTCCTGCTGGGGCCGGCCGTGGTGGCGCTGGCCTGGCCGCTGTGGCAGCGCCGTGCCGATCTGCGCCGGCGTGCCGGCGCGCTGCTGGCGGCGGCCCTGGCCGGTGGCGCCGCGGCCGGCGCCAGCGCCTGGGCCATCGGCTGGGCCCTGGGCCTGCCGGCCGAAGTGCTGGCATCGCTGGCGCCCAAGTCGACCACGGCGCCGGTGGCCATGGGCATCGCCGCGCAGATCGGCGGCATCCCGGCGCTGGCGGCGGTGGCCGCCGTGCTGACCGGCCTGGTGGGCGCGGTCAGCGGCAAGTATCTCTTCGATGCGTTGCGCGTCATCGCGCCCGACGTGCGCGGCTTTGCGCTGGGCACGGCGGCGCACGGCATCGGCGCGGCACGCGCGCTGCAGGTCCACCCCGAAGCCGGCGCCTATGCCGCGCTGGCGCTGGGCCTGCAGGCGGTGCTGGCGGCGTTGCTGATGCCGCTGGTCTTCAAGCTGTTCTGAACACGATGGGCCCCCATGCAAACCAAGCTCGCCGCTGAATTCCAGGGCACCGCGCAGGGCCAGGAGGCCGAAGCCATCCTGCGCAAGTGCGTGCACTGCGGCTTCTGCACCGCCACCTGCCCCACCTACCAGCTGCTGGGCGACGAACTCGACAGCCCGCGCGGACGCATCTACCTCATCAAGCAGGTGCTCGAAGGTGCGCCCGTCACGCGCAAGACGCAGCTGCACCTGGACCGCTGCCTCACCTGCCGCAACTGCGAAAGCACCTGCCCCAGCGGCGTGCAGTACGGGCACCTGGTGCACATCGGCCGGGCCATCGTCGATGAGCGCGTCGAGCGCCCCGCGGGCGAGCAGGCGGCGCGCTGGGCGCTGCGCGCGGGCCTGACCTCGCCGCTGTTCGGCCCGGCCATGAAGCTGGGCCAGCTGGTGCGGCCGCTGCTGCCGGCCGCGCTCAAGCACAAGGTGCCGGCCAGCGGTGGCGCGCGCGCCAGCCAGTGGCCCACGCGCGAGCACAAGCGCAAGATGCTGCTGCTGCTGGGCTGCGTGCAGCCGGCGATGATGCCCAACATCAACAGCGCGACGGCGCGCGTGCTCGACGCCGCCGGCATCCAGACCCTGGTGGCCGACGGCGCCGGCTGCTGCGGCGCCATCCGCGCCCACCTGGGCGACGCCGAAGGCGGCCTGGCCGACATGCGCCGCAACATCGACGCCTGGTGGCCCCTGGTCGAGGGCCTGACCTCGCAGGGCCGGGTCGAGGCCATCGTGATGAACGGCAGCGCCTGCGGGCTGCAGGTCAAGGAGTACGGGCATGCACTGGCGCACGATCCGGCCTATGCCGAAAAGGCCCGGCGCGTGAGCGCGCTGACGCGTGACCTGAGCGAACTGCTGCCCGGCCTGACGCCCCAGCTACAGGGCAAGCTGCGCACGCGCGGCACGCAGAGTCTGGCCTTCCACCCGCCGTGCACGTTGCAGCACGGCCAGCGGCTGCGCGGCGGCGTCGAGACACACTTGCGCGAACTGGGCTTCGAAGTGCAGCTGGCCGCGAGTGAAAGCCACCTGTGCTGCGGCTCGGCCGGCACCTACAGCGTGCTGCAGCCCGAGCTGGCCACCACGCTGCGCGACCGCAAGCTGGGGCAGCTGGCGCCGCTGCAGGCACAGGTCATCGTCAGCGCCAACATCGGCTGCATCCAGCACCTGCAAAGCGGCACCGAGACGCCGGTGCGGCACTGGATCGAAGTGGTGGACGCCGCGCTGGCCTGAGCGCGCGGCTCAGTGGCGCGCGATGCGCACGTAGACGTCGGTGTCGGGCAGCAGCGTGCGCAGCGCATCGAAGGCCGCGCTGATGAGTTCGTGGCCGCAATAGGGCAGGCCGGGGGCGATGAACAGCTCGGCTTCGCCCGGCTCCAGGTGCAGGGCGCGCAGCCAGGCGCTGGCGGGCTCCTGCAGGCCGACCTGCCGTTCCAGCGTCTGCTGCAGCGCCGTCACCAGGAACTGCAGCCGCGCCTTGTCACCCAGCAATTCGGGTGCTCGCAGCACGAGCATGGGTTTGGGCAAGGTCGGCTGGATGGGGATGGTGCGGTACATCGGGACTCCGGTGCGGCGCTGGCGTCGGTTCGGGATTGGACACCTCAGGCGCCGGGCGCGGCTGCGACATTTGGTCGCGCCCTCAGTGCATATGCCACGCCAGCCACCAGCAGCACGACACCCGCCAGGGCCAGCGGCGGTGGCATGTGGCCGCGCAATACGAAGGCATAGGCCAGCGCCGACAGCGTCTCGAACACGATCAGCTGCCCGGCCAGCCCCGGCGGCAGGCGCTGGCTGGCTTCGTTCCAGCAAAGCGTGCCGGCCCAGGACGCCAGCAGCCCGGTGACCAGCATCAACGCGATGAAGAATCCCGGCCGCGGCCCCAGCGGCATGGGGAAGGGATCGCCCAGCGCCGCCATGCCGCCCCACACCGCCACCAGGCCCACGGCGGCCAGCGGCAGCGTGGCCACGCCCTGGGCGGTGGCCCAGACGCGCGGGCTGCGGTCGGCGTGCGCGCGCAGCCATTCGGCGTTGCGGATGGGGTACCAGGTCCAGCAGGCCACCGCGCCCACCGCCAGCAGCGCGCCGCTGGCATAACGCAGCAGGTCGGTGTCGGGGGCGAGCTGTGCCTGCTCGGCCTGGTTGACCAGCGCGATGCCGGCGGCGATGAGCAGCAGCGACGGCGCCAGCTGGCCCCAGGGCAGCGGGCCGTCGCGGTCGCGCCCGCGCAGGTTGGAAGCCACGGCGATGACCACCGGCAGCGTGCCGATGATCATGGTGGGCAAGGGCCCGCCCGAACGCTGGATGGCCGCGGCCAGGCACAGGTAGTACAGCAGGTTGCCGATGGCGGCGAGCTTGAGCGCCTCGAGCCAGTCGGCGCGCGTGAGTTCGGCCAGACGGGCCCGGTCCAGCCAGGCCAGGGGCAGCGCGATCAGCCCGAAGGCCAGGTAGCGCCCCATGGTGAGCAGCGCCGCAGGGTATTCGGGCAGCCACAGCGGCACGATGAACACCAGGCCCCACATCAGGCCGGCGGCAAGGGCGAAGAGGGTGCCCGAAACCAGGGCGGCGCGTTGCGGCATGGCGGCATTGTTGCCGCGCCAGTGCCAGGCCGACGCTGCGCCTTACTTGACGGCGAAGTCCTGGAGCTGCTTGCCCGCGTTCAGCGCATCGCGCAGCCATTGCGGGCGCTTGCCGCGGCCGCCCCAGGTGCCGCCGGTGTCGTTGCGGAACTTGATCTCGCCCGGGGTCTTGGGCTTCTTGGACGACTGGCGCTTGACGGCGGCCTTGGCCTTGGCACGGCCCTTGGTGGCGACGTCCAGGCCCAGATCGGCGCTGCTGAGGTTGTAGAAAGTGATGGCTTCGCGAATGCGCGCGATCACGCCGTCGATTTCCTTGCGGCGCAGCTTTTCGGCCTCGAGTTTGAGGGCTTCAATCTGCTTGACGATCTGGGTGTAGGTCTTGGTCATGTCTTCCATTCGAAAGGGTAACTCCCTGCAGGAGACGGCGCTGGCCGTATCCGTTGGCGCCTGTTATTCGCAATCTATTGGCGCCTGGGCCGGCACCATAACACAGCCGACCTTATGCATTGCGTCAGAAATGGTTAACGCGGTGCATTGCAGCACACCCCGAATGCCGGCCTGTGCCAGCGCTGCATTACCAATGCCGCGGGTCGACGCCGTAATATCCCGCGAGTTCGGCGTGCAACGCCGGATGCGCTGCCGCCAGGGCATGGGATTGTTCGAAGAACAGTTCGCTGCTGACGGCAAAGAATTCGGCGGCGTCGGTGGCGGCATAGGCCTCGATCAGGCCGGTTTCGCCGCACGCCAGGCGTTGTTGCAATTGCGCGAATTCGGCGCCCAGCACCGCACGCCAGCGCGCCGGGTCGCCATGGCGCCCGAGCCAGGGCGCGCCGTTGGCCGGACCTTGGTCCTGGTCAAGCTGGTGCGCGAACTCGTGCAACACCACATTGCGCCCGTCGTCGGGGTCGGCCGCGCCCGACAGCACGTCGTCCCAGGACAGGATCACCTGGCCCTGCTGCCAGGATTCGCCCGCCAGCACCTGGCGCGTGGCGTGCGCCAGGCCCAGGGCGTCGGGCTTGATGCGGTCCACGACAAAGGCGCCGGGGTACAGCAGCACCTGGCGCAGGTTGCGGAAGTAATCGCCGCGCCCGCCCAGCAGCAGCAGCGCCGCCTGCGCCGCCACCAGCACGCGCATCTCTTCGCTGACGCGCAGGCCGGCGCAGCCGATGAAGGGCTTCTCGGCCAGCAGCACCTGGGTGATCTTGCGCAGGCGCAGCTGCACCGCGGCAGGCAGGCGTGCAAAGGCCGGCATGCGCCGGCGCAGGATCTGGCGCCAGGCGCGCGGAAAGGCCTGCGCCTGCACCCGGGCGCGGCGGCGGGAACGCCACCAAGCCGGGCCCCACAGCCAGGCGGGCACGGCCAGCAGCGCGAAGGCCAGGAAAAGCAGGGCCGCAGCCGATGTCATGGGGTCATCTGGGAACGCAGCGCCCGGCTTTCAAGCCCCGCGTCCGCGCGGGGCCTCAGCTTTGCGGCTCGCACAGCACCGGGCAGTTCACCGAATTGGCGATGAAGCATTCCTCGTGCGCCCGGTGGTGCAGCGCCTGCAATTGCGCGAATTCGGGCGCGCCGCCAGCGGCAAACTGCACCTGCGGGCGCAGCGTCACGCGCGTCATCGCCAGTTTGCCGGCAGCATTGCGCTGCATCACGCCCGCGGCCTGGTCGGTATAGCGTTCGACCACGAACCCGGCCTGTGCCGCCAGCGACAGAAACCACAGCATGTGGCAACTCGACAAGGCGGCGACGAACATTTCCTCGGGGTCGACCGCGCTCGCATCCGACAGTGGAAGCGGCACCACGGCCGGCGAAGAAGAACCCGCCCATTCGGCGCCGCCGTCGAATTGCAGGCGGTGGCGGCGGTGGTAACGGTTGTCGGTGAATGCCTCGCCGGCGTTGCGTTGCCATTCGATGCGGGCGGTGTACTCGTGCATGGGCTGTTCCGGGTTGCGGCTGGCACTCGCCGGGGCCGGCGTGCGATCATGGTGTGATGATCACACTGCACTATTTCCCCGGCAATGCCAGTTTCACACCGCACGTGCTGCTGCGCGAACTGGGCCTGCCCTTCGAATTGCAGCAGGTCGACCGCGCCGCCAACGTGCACAAGTCGCCCGCGTATCTCAAGCTCAACCCCAACGGCCTGATCCCGGTGCTGGTGGACGGTGAGCTGGTGCTGTACGAAACCGCGGCCATCGTGCTGCACCTGGTGGACACGCACCCCGCGGCCGGGCTGGCGCCGGCCGTGGGCACGGCAGCGCGCGCGCACTTCTACAAGTGGCTGGTGTGGCTCACCAACACGCTGCAGGCCACGCTGATCCACTACTTCTACCCCGAGCGCATGGTCGACGCCGGCAACGCCGCAGGCGCGGCCCAGGTCAAGGCCGCGGCGCAGCGCAAGGTGGCCGGCTGCCTGGCGCAGATCGACGCGCAACTGGCTGGCCACGGCGGCCCCTGGCTGCTGGGCGCGCCCTTCAGCGCGGTCGACATCTACGCCTTCATGCTGTGCCGCTGGACGCGCGGCTTCGATGACCGGCCGGCGCGCGACTACCCGCACATCGGCCCCTGGCTCCAGCGTGTGCTGGCGCGGCCGGCGGTGCAGCAGGTGTTTGCCGCCGAGCAACTGCCGCCGCCGGCAGTCTGACCCGCTGCTGCTTAAGCGCGCACCTGCGCCGAGGGCGCCAGGCGTTCCATCCAGTGCCGCGTCAGCGGCGTCAAGCGCTTGGCCATGCTGCGCTCGTTGAGCAGCGCGCGGCCCAGGCTGCGGCGGTTGCCGCGCGCCGCGGCGGCCAGCAGCGTCAGGTCTATCAGGTCGCGCTGCGCGTGGCTGCCGCCCAGGCGTGTGGCCTGTGCGCGCACCGGCGCCATCAGGTCGACCGCGGCGTCGGCGTTGCCGCGCGCCAGCGCCAGCACACCGCGCATCAGCGGCAGGCCGACCTCGCGCGCCATCAGGTGGTTGCAGCGGCGCGCGTCGGTGGGGGCCAGCACGCGCTCGGCGCAGCGCGCCACCCAGGCGTCGGCGCGCGGCAGCTCGCCGGCAACTATGAACGCCAGCACCGTGTGCAGGTCGTTGAAGGCGTAGTGGCCGGCCTCGGCCTCGCTCGGGTTCCAGGCCTGCAGCAGCGCCGTGGCCTGCGCCGCCACATCCTGCCCCAGCAGCTGCATGCGCCACAGCAGCGCGCTGGCGTCCACGCGCTGCAGCGTGATCTGCACCGCCGCGCCGCTGAGGTGGGTGTCCAGCAGGCGCTGCACGCCCAGCAGGTCCATGGCCTCCAAGCGGAACAGCGCCTTGTGCCACCACAGGTGGCAGGCGAAGCCGTTGCCCTCGGCCCAGCTGTCCTGGTGCTGGCGCAGCCAGTTGGCGCCGTCCTCGAAGCGGCCCTGCATCTCCATCACGTGGGCCACGGCGTGCACGGCCCAGGGCACGCGCGGGTTGGCGGCCAGGGCGCGGCGGCCGGCTTCCTCGGCCTGCGGGTAGAGGTTGCATTCCTCCAGCCCGAAGGCATACAGCGCCAGCGCATAGGGGTGCAGCGGGTCGGCCTCGTCCCATTCGGGCAGGGCGCGCGCCGGGCGCTGGCGCAGCGCGGGGGCGTCACCGCGGTAGAAGTCCCACAGCTGCGCCCACTGCAATGCCAGCGCGTCGCGCGGGTGTTCGATGAGCAACTCGTCCCAGATGCGGCAGGCCAGTTGCCAGCGGCCCTGCAGCACGGCCTCGACCGCCTCAAGGTGCGCGCGCTCGCGTGCCGTGGCCTGGCGTTGCAGCGCGCGTGCCCGCTGCAACTGCGCCTGGGCTTCGGTCAGCAGCGCGGGCTCGGTCAGGCTGAGCAGGAAGCCGGCGTGCATGACGTGCGGCAGCGGCCAGGCGGGGTCGGCGGCGCTGGCGGCGGCCAGGTCGGCCAGCGGCGTGTCGTAGAAGGACATCATGCGCCACAGCGCCGATTCGGCCGCTTCGCGCGCAGCGGCCGATGCGCTGCCACAGGGGTTGCCGCGGAGGTCGGTGCTCGACATGACGCGGAATGTAGCGCGGTCGCGGCCGGCAGCCCTTCAGCCCGGCGGCTGCGGCCAGGGCCGGGACGGCGGGCGCAGCTGCTCCCAGGCCCGCGCCAGGCGCAGCACGCCCAGGTCGTCGTGGCGGCGGCCGATGATCTGCAGGCCTATCGGCAGGGCGGTCTGCAGGCCGGCCGCCGTGGCGCCGCAGTCGAGGCTCAGCGCCGGCTGTTCACTCATGTTGAAGGGCAGGGTGTAGCCGATGTGTGCCATCGCCTTTGCCGGGTCGTTGCTGGGCATGGCCCATTCGGCGGCAAAGCCGGCCACCGGCGCCACCGGCGACAGCACGAAGTCGAAAGGCTGGCAAGCTGCCACCGCGGCGTCGCGCAGTGCCGCGAACTGGCTGTAGCCGGCAAACAGCTCGGCCGCGCTGCAGCCTGCGGCCGGCGCCACCCAGTCGCGGATGAAGGGCAGCACACGCGTGCGGCGCTCGGGCGGCAGGGCCGAGATGTCCAGCCAGGAACGCAGGCGCCAGAAGCGGTCTATGCCCTGGGCCATCTCGTCGGTGCTGAAGGCCGCCAGCGGCTCCACCGCCGCGCCCGCGGCCTGCAGCGCGCGCGCCGCGGCCTGCACCGCCGCGGCCACCTCGGGGTCCAGCGCCATGCCCCAGCCGGCGTCCAGCAGCAACCCGATGCGCAGGCCGCGCAGCCACGTTGACGGGTCGCGCTCGATGTCCTGCCATTCGAAGGTCTGCGGCGGCAGGCTGGTGGCGTCGCGCCAGTCGGGGCGGCTGAGCACTTCCATCAGCAGCGCGGCGTCGCGCACGCTGCGCGTGATCGGCCCGGCCACGCGGCCCAGGTAGGGCGGCTTGATGGGCACGCGGCCGGCGCTGGGCTTGAAGCCGACCACGCCGCACCAGGCCGCGGGCAGGCGGATCGAGCCGCCGATGTCGGTGCCCAGGTGCAGCGGCCCGTAGCCCGCGGCGGCCGCGGCGGCGCCGCCGGCGCTGCTGCCGCCGGGGTTCAGCGCCAAGTCCCAGGGGTTGCGCGTGAGCGCGTGGAAGCTCGACAGCCCCGAGGACAGCATGCCGTAGTCGGGCATGGTGGTCTTGCTGATGAACACCGCGCCGGCCTCGCGCAGCCGGGCCGCGGGCGGCGCGTCTTCGGCCGCCGGCTGCAGCACGCTGGCGGCCGTGCCCAGCGGCATGGGCACGCCGCGCGTGGCGATGTTTTCCTTGAGCGTGACCGGCACGCCGTCGAGCGCGCTCAAGGCTTGGCCGGCGCGCCAGCGCGACTCGGACGCGCGCGCCAGCGCCAGCGCGCCCTCGGGATCGAAGGCGTAGGTGGCATGAATGTGCGGCTCCCAGCGCCGCACCTGGGCGATGACCGCGTGCGCCACCTCCACCGGCGACAGCGCGCCAGCGGCATAGGCAGCCTGAAGCTCGGCCGCGCCCAGCTCGTGCAGCGCCGTCATCAGCCGCGTTCCAGAAAGCGTTTCAGGCGGGCGGCGCCATTCAGGCGCGCGAAGGCGGCGTAGAAGCGTTCGATGGCGGCGCGGCTCATGTCGCCCCTCTCGTCACGCCTTGGGCTGGCGCGCCAGCTCGGCCAGCAAGGCGCTGTGGATGGCGCGCGCGTCGGCCACGCCTTCCTTCTGGAACTCGGCCAGCGCACCGTCCAGCAGCGGGGCCACGGCGCGCTTCCATTCGCCGGACAGCGCGGCGTCGGGCAGCAGCACGCTGCTGCCGCGCGCCTTCGCGGCTGCGCGGCCGACATCGTCCCAGTTGTCCCACCAGCCCTGCAGCCGGCGCAGCAAGGCCTCGCCCGAGGCTGCCTCGATGGCCGCGCGCACGTCGGCCGGCAGCGCGTCGAAGCGGCGCTGGTTGATGCCGAACCAGAAGGCCGCGGTGTAGAAGCGCAGGTCGAGGTGGTGGCGCGTCACCTCGTCCAGGCGGAACGACGAGACCGCGTCCCAGGTGGTGGCGGCGCCGTCGATCACGCCTTTGGCGAGGTTCTCGTACACCAGCGTCGGCGGCAGGCCCACCGGCACCGCGCCCAGCGCGCTCAGCATCATCGACACCGTGGGCGACGGCGTGCGGATGCGCAGCCCGCGCAGATCGGCCGGCTGCTGCACGCGGCCGCGCGTGTGCAGGCCGCCGGCGTTGTGCGTCATCAGCAGCAGCGGCTTGATGCCCTTGTAGTCATCGGCCAGCAGGCGCGGGTACAGGTTCCACAGCGCGCGCGAGCCGGCCTCGGCCGTGGCCGCCATGAAGGGCAGCTCGATCAGCATGCTGCGCGGCATGCGCCCGCGCGGCAGGCCGCACAGGCCGTAGGCCACGTCGACCACGCCGTTCAGGCACTGGTCCAGCTGGTTCTGGGCCTGGCCCAGCGCCGAGTTGGCGGCCGAGATCTGCACCGCCACCGCGCCCTGGGTGCGCGTCTCGATGTCCTTGGCCCAGGGCAGCAGGAAGTCGCTCTGCAGTCGGTGCGTGGGCGCCACGAAATGGCTCACCTTGAGCGTGATCCGGCCCCGTGCGCGCAGCGTGGCCGGCATGGCGATGGCTGCGGCCAGGCCGCCCAGCAGGCGGCGGCGAGCGTTGCGGCCAGAAGTAGGCGGTCGGGTGGCTGTAATCATCAGGCGGGCCTTGGAAGGGGCGGGATACACTTTTCGGGCGCACATGGTACGGCGGGAGGCCCTTTGGAAGTCAAACGTTCGGTGTTGTTGCCTTACTCGGTCGAGGACATGTACGACCTCATCGAGAAGGCAGAGACCTACCCGCAGTACCTGCCCTGGTGCGTGTCGGCCAAGATCATCGAGCGCAGCGATGACATGGTGTCGGCGCGGCTGGAGTTCAGCTACCTGCGCATCCGCTTCGGCTTCCAGACGCGCAACCCCAAGCGTCGGCCCGAGTGGCTGCAGGTGCGCCTGGTCGAAGGGCCTTTCAAGCACCTGGTGGGCGACTGGAACTTCACGCCCATCGGCGGCATCGGCTGTCGCATCGACTTTGCGATGACCTTCGAAGTTGCTGACGGCCGCCTGGACGCGCTGGCCGGGCCGGCCGCCAGTCTGGTGGCCAAGGCCATGGTCGACGCCTTCGTCAAGCGCGCCGCGGCCACCTTGAAGGAATTTGCCCCAGCGCAAATCGCGCCACCTCCGCCCGTGCAGACTGTGGTGGCGGAAGCGCCTGCGCCTGCACCCACACCTGTCGCCATCGCCGTCAGTGTCGTCAGTGTCGCGCCGGAGCCCGTGCCTTTGCGCGCCGGGCCGTCGGCCGCTGTACCGACCGAGGTCGATGTGACAAGTACCCCCTCTACGCTGATCGACGACGTGATCGCCTCGCCGCTGGCGCGCTTCCTGACGCCCGAGCAGTCGGCCGTGCTGGCACGCGTGGTCACCAGCGCAACCCATGCGCCCAAGGACGTGCTGGCGCGCGAAGGTGCCAGCGACAACCACCTGTACGTGGTATCCGAAGGCACGCTGGGGGTGATCAAGCACCTGGGCACGCCCGACGAGACGCAGATCACCGCGCTGGCGCGCGGCGACTTCGCGCACGAACTGGGCTTTCTGGATGGCGCCGAGCGCTATGCGTCGTTGGTGGCGAGCACCGCCGCACGCGTGCTGGTGCTCGAACGCGAGGCCCTTGAAAGCCTGATCGAGAGCCACCCGCGGGTCGTCTACAACGTGATGCGCGCCATCGCCGCCAACGTGCACCGCACGCAGACGCGGCTGTCGATGCAGGCCGCCGAGCTGACCAACTACATCGTCAAGCAGCACGGCCGCTACTAGGCGCTGGTACGGCGCCCGCCGGCATACCGCCCTCCGGCGCTTCCAGACGGCAGTGGCGCAGCAGCGCGGCGTCGGCAAAGAGGGCTGCTGGCGTGCCGTCGGCGTGCACGCGGCCTTCGTGCAGCACCAGCACGCGGGGGCAGACCGCGCGCGCCAGCGCCAGGTCGTGCGTGGCCAGCAGCAGGGTCTGCGGCAGCGACTGCAGCAGTTCGATCAGGCGCCGCCGCGCGGCCGGATCCAGGTCTGACGACGGTTCGTCCAGCACCAGCACTTCGGGCGCCATGGCCAGCACGCCGGCGATCGCCACGGCGCGCTTCTCGCCGCCCGACAAGCGCCAGGGCGCGCGCGTGGCCAGGTGCAGTGCGCCCACGCGGTCCAGCGCCGCGTGCACGCACGCGCGCACCGCGGCCTCGTCCAGGCCCAGGTTGGCCGGGCCGAAGGCCACGTCGTCCTGCACCGTGGGCATGAACAGCTGGTCGTCGGCCTGCTGGAAGACGTAGCCGACGCGCCGGCGGATCTCACGCAGGCTGGCCGGCGCCACCACCACGCCGGCTATCAGCACCTGGCCCGCCGCCGGCAGCAGCAGGCCGTTCAGATGCGCCAGCAGCGTGGACTTGCCGGCGCCGTTGGCGCCCACCAGCGCCACGCGCTCGCCCGCCGCCACGCGCAGGTCCACACCGCGCAGCGCCGCCGTGCCGTCGGGGTAGGTGTGCGCCAGGCCGCGCAGTTCGACTGCAGGCTGCAATCAGGCCACCAGCCAGCGCGCGGCCACCATGCCGGCGCTCCAGGCGGCCACGAAGCCGGTGTCGGCCGCGCGCCAGCGGCCGCGGTGCTGCAGCGGCAGTCGGCCGTCGAAGCCGCGCGCCAGCATGGCCTGGTGGATGCGCCCGGCGCGCGCCAGCGTGCGCAGCAGCCACTGGCCCACCAGGCCAGCCCAGACGCGCGGCGCCAGGCGCGCGCGCGGGCCGGCGCGCAGCTGCCAGGCGGTGTGCATGCGCGCGGCTTCTTCCAGCAGCACGCAGGCGTAGCGGTGCAGGAACAGCAGCTGCGCCGTCAGCACCTGGGGCACGCCCAGTCGCGACAGCGCTGCGCACAGCGGCTGCAGCCCGGTGCCGGCCAGCAAGGCCAGCGTGGCCGCCAGCGTCAGCACCAGACGCAGCGCGGTGCAGCCCAGCGAGACCCAGCCGCGTGCGATCTCGGCACCGCCGGGCAGCGCCAGCGGCGTGCGGTCCAGCCAGGGGTCGGGCGCCGCGGCCATCAGCACCAGTGGCAGCGCCAGCAGCAGCGCGCGCGCCAGCAGCCGCGCCGGCAGCCCCGACTGCAGCACCAGCGCCAGCGCAAAGGGCGCCAGCAGCAGCAGCGGCGCCCATTGCCAGCGGCCGCAGGACTGCACCAGCACCAGGAACAGCAGCGTCACCAGCAGCTTGGCGCGGGCGTCGCGCCGTGTGAGCGCGGTGTCACGGGCGGCCAGGCTGTCGAGCGCGCGGAACTGGTCCAGCGCCGCGGCCAGGCGCGTCATGGCGTGGTGGCGGGCGGCGCGTCTTGCTGTCGGGCCGCGCGGGTGCGTCGACGCAGCAGCCAGGCCAGGGTCAGCACCAGCAGCAGCGTGGCGCCCGCCCCGGCCAAGCCGGCCAGCGATGCCCCGGGCTCGACGGCCGGCCAGGGGGCGGGTAGCGTGGCCGCGGTGTGGCCGGCGGCCTGGGCCAGCGACCATTCGAGCCCGTCGGGCAGCGGCGAGGCAAACCACGACAACAACCCGGCCATCAGCACCGCGCCCAGCGCCGCGCTGCGCAGCAGTGGGTGCCAGCGCTGGCCCGGCGGCGGCGGCGCGGCCTGGCGCAGCAGCAGCTCAGGCGCGGCCTGGTGGAGGGTGGCCAGCAGTGCCGCCGTGGCCAGGCCTTCGGCGATGCCGATGGCCAGATGGATGGGCTGCATCAGCCAGGCAAAGGTCTGCCAGGACAGGCCGGCCACGCCCGACAGCGCCGTCTGTGCCACCACGCCGGCCGCACCCAGCTGCAGGCCCAGTACGGCTGCCAGCAAGGCCGCCAGGCCGGCGCGGCGGGCCGAAGGTGCGGCGCCTGCCAGCGGCCGGTAGACCAGCGGGTAGGCCAGCAGGCAGGGCACGACGCCCAGATTGAAAAGGTTGGCGCCGTAGGCCAGCAGGCCGCCGTCGGCAAAGGCCAGCGCCTGCACCGCCAGCACCGAGGCCATGACCACCAGCGCCGCCGGCGGCCCCAGCAGGATGGCCAGCAGCAGCGCGCCGCCCAGGTGGCCGCTGGAGCCGGTGCCGGGGATGGCGAAGTTGATCATCTGCAGCGCAAAGACGAAGGCGCCCAGCACGCCCATCAGCGGCACGAGACTATCGTCGGCCTGTTGGCGCAGACTGCGCGTGGCCCAGACCAGCGCGCCCGCGCTGGCGGCCCACATCGCGGCCCCCACGGCGGGCGACAGCAAGGCATCGGCCATGTGCATGCTAGGGGCACTCCTGCGGCGGCCGCCGCCGCGACGGCATCAGGTCAGGACAAGAGTATCGCCACGCACAGCACCAGCGACAGCATCACCTGAAACGTGGCGGTGCGCGCCAGCAGCGGGTTGAAGGCCGGGCCGGGCTGCTCGCGCCAGAAATGCCGCACCAGGCTGGCGGCCATGGGCAGCGTGAGCAGCGGGATCAACAGCGCCCAGCCCAGGCCGGCCTGTTGCGCCAGCAGGCCCAGCAGCGGAAAGGGCAGCAGCATCAGCGCGGCGTATTCCCAGCGGCTGAAGCTGCGCCCCAGCCACACCGCCAGGGTCATCTTGCCCACCTGGCGGTCGGGGTCGAGGTCGCGGTAGTTGTTGACCACCAGCACCGCCGCCGCCGGCAAACCGACGATGGCCGACGCCGTGAGCGCGCCCGGGCTCACGCTCAGCGTCTGCAGGTAATAGGTGCCGCAGACGGCAACGAAGCCGAAGAACAGCAGCACCACGGCGTCGCCGAAGGGGGTGTACGAGATGGGCCTGGGCCCGCCCGAATACGCCATGGCCGCCAGCGCTGACAGCACGCCGGCCAGCAGGATGGGCCAGCCGCCGTGCCAGGACAGTGCCAGCCCCGCAGCCGTGGCCACCAGGAAGCACAGGCGCGAGGCGGTGCGCACCTGCGTCGTGCTGAGCAGGCCCAGCTGCGTGGCGCGCGGCAGGCCCAGGCGGCCGGCGCGGTCGGTGCCGCGCTCGAAGTCGCTGACGTCGTTGTCGAGGTTGGTGCCGGTCTGCAGCAGCAGCGCGCCCAGCAGGCACAGCAGCATCACCGCCCAGTCGATGCGCCCGGTTTCGGCCCAGGCCAGCGCGCAGCCCACCAGCACCGGGTTGATGCTGATGCTCAGCGTGTGCGGGCGCGCGGCGATGACCCAGGCCCGCCAGGCCGACAGCCGGCGGTCACCTGCGATCGCAGCGCGTTCCTCGATCTGCATCCTCAAGATCTCCTGCACCCGGCCGCCGCCCCAGGAAGGGCGTGTGCGGGTGGTCTGGCCGGAGTCTAACCAGCGCGGCCACCCGTGCCACGAACCGGTCCGCCACGAAAGTCAGGCCCGTGCGCCTTGCTTGACCTGGATCAGACGGTTCGGAGTCGCCGATTCCTAGAGTCGGCTCAGTCCACCGCCCGGTGCGCCCCGCCCGGGCGCGCTCGTCCCGGGGCGGCCCTGGAAGGAAACCATGAGTCCCCTGGGCATGAGCCTGCTGATGCTGTTGGGCTTTGCCGGTTTTGGCTGGCTGGCCTGGCGCAAGCTCAGCATCGTGGCCGCGCTGGCCCCCGACGCGCGCTGGGCCGACGCCCCCGCGCGGCTGCGCAGCGTGCTGGTCAACGGCCTGCTGCAGCAGCGCATGCTGCGGCGCGAATGGCGCCCGGGCCTGATGCACGCGGTCATCTTCCTGGGCTTTTGCGCGCTGCTGCTGCGCAAGCTGCAGCTCATCGCCATCGGCTACGTCGAGTCGGCTTCGTTTCCGGACGCTTTCGGCGGGCCCTTCGCGGCCTTCAAGGACGGTGTGGAACTGGCGGTGACGCTGGCCGTGCTGTACGCCCTGTGGCGCCGCTTCGTGTTGCGCCCGCCGCGGCTGGAACCCAACCGCGAGGCCGTGCTGGTGCTGGGCCTGATCCTGTGCATCATGCTCACCGACTTTGCCTTCGACGCCTTCCGCTTCGCGCGGCTGTCGGCGCTGTACCCGTCGGTGGCGCACGAGCAGGGCTGGGCCTTCATCGGCGGTGCGCTGGCGCAGGGCGCAGCGGCGCTCAGCCCCGAAGCCCAGGCCGTGGGCTACCACCTGTCGTACTGGGTGCAGATGGTGGTGGTGTTCAGCTTCCTGGTGCTGCTGCCGGCGGGCGAGCATTTCCACATCGTCACCGCGCTGCCGGTGCTGTTCTTCCGCCGCGGCCGCCCCGCCAACCGCGTGCCCTCGGTCGACATCACCAAGCTGATGGAGGCCACCGACGAGGCCGACATGAAGGCCGGCGTGCGCACCGTGCGCGACCTGACCTGGAAGGAAGGCCTGGACGCCTTCACCTGCACCGAATGCGGCCGCTGCAAGGACGCCTGCCCCACCCACCTGACGGGCAAGCCGCTGTCGCTGAAGCGCGTGCACGACGTGGTCAAGCACCACCTGCTGGAGCAGGGCGCGCTGATCAAGGCCGGCGACCCCGAGCAGAAACTGCCGCCGTTGCTGGGCCCGGTGATCAGCGCCGACACGCTGTGGGCCTGCACCAGCTGTGGCTATTGCGAAGCCGCCTGCCCCATCGAGCTGGAGCACCTGGACAAGTTCTTCCGCATGCGCCAGCACCAGGTGATGATCGCCGGCGAGTTTCCGCACGAGCTGAAGAAGGTGTTCGAGGCCTGGGAATCGCAGGGCAACGCCTGGGGCCTGTCCGCCGACCAGCGCGGCGACTGGGCGCGCGACTTGAACGTGCCGCTGGTGCGCAGCGCCGCCGACCTGCAGGGGCTGGAGCTGCTGTTCTACGTGGGCTCGGCGATGTCCTACGACCCGCGCGGCCAGAAGATCGCGCGCGCCTTCGTCGCCGTGCTGCAGCACGCGGGCGTGCGCTTCGGCATCCTGGGTGCGCGCGAGGGCTCCACCGGCGAATGCGCACGCCGCCTGGGCAACGAGATGCTGTTCCAGCAGCTGGCCGGCACGCTGGTCGAGACACTCAAGGACGTGGGCGCCACGCGCATCGTCACCTGCGACCCGCACGCGCTCAACAGCCTGCGCCACGAGTACCCCGAGTTCGGGGGCAACTACGAGGTCATCCACCACACGGCGCTGATCGCCGAGCTGATGCAGCAGGGCCGCGTGCAGGTTGCGCCGCGCGCCCAGCGCCTGGTGTTCCACGACCCCTGCTACCTGGGCCGGCACAACGGCGAGTTCGACGCACCGCGCGCGGTGCTGGCGCGCCTGACCGGCCAGGCGCCGCTGGAGTTTGCGCTGACGCGCGAAAAGTCCATGTGCTGCGGCGCTGGCGGCGGCCGCATGTGGATGGAAGAGAACCTGGGCACGCGCATCAACGTGGCGCGCGCCGAGCAGGCGCTGGCGCTGCAGCCCGACGCCGTGGCCACCGCCTGCCCCTACTGCGCGGTGATGATGGCCGACGGCCTGGCCGCTGCGCGGCCGACGGCGCCGCTGCCTTCGCGCGACATCGCCGAATGGGTGGCCGACGCACTGGTGGCCAAGGCCTGATCAAGGATCTCGAAGTGGAAGAGTCGTCAGTGGACGTCGCCGTGGTCGGCGCCGGCATCTCCGGCCTGGCCACGGCGTACGGCCTGCGCCGCGCCGGGCTGCGCGTGCAGTTGCTCGACCCGGCGCCGCGCGCCGGCGGCGTGATCACCAGCGTGGCGCGCGACGGCTGCCTGTTCGAGCGCGGCCCCAACAGCGCGCTGGACACCACGCCGCTGATCGGTGAACTGGTCGAGCAGCTGGGCCTGCAGGGGCGGCTGCGCTTTGCGTCGGATGCCGCCAACAAGCGCTACGTGGTGCGCAACGGCCAGCCGCTGCCGTTGCCCATGTCGCCCGGTGCTTTCCTGCGCACGCCGCTGTTCTCCACCAGTGCCAAGCTGGCGCTGCTGCGCGAGCCCTTCATCGCCCGCGGCGCGCCCGAGCGCGAGGAAAGCATCGCCGACTTCGTGCGCCGGCGTCTGGGCAGCGAGTTTCTGGACTACGCGATAGACCCCTTCGTTGCCGGCATCTACGCGGGTGACCCCGAGCAGATCTCGGTGCAGGCCGCCTTCCCCAAGCTGCACGCGCTGGAGCAGCGCTGGGGCAGCCTGATCCGCGGCCAGATCCTGGGCGGTGCCGAACGCAGGAGGGCGCGCGAGACGGCCAAGAACACGGCCAAGAGCTTTTCTTTCGACGGCGGCATGCAGGTGCTCACCGACGCCCTGGCCGCCGCCGTGGGCCCCATCGCCCTGGGCACGCGCGCCACGCGCATCGAGCGCCTGCCGAGCGGCCACTACCGGGTGCATGCCGTGCAGCAGGGCCAGCCCTGCGCCTGGCAGGCGCGCGCGCTGGTTCTGGCCACGCCGGCCGGCAGCAGTGCGGCGCTGCTGCGCGAGTACGCCGCCGACGCCGCCGCGGCGCTGGACGCCATCGAGTACGCGCCGGTGGCCACCGTGGCCTCGGTCTATGCGCGCACCGGCATCACCCATGCGCTGGACGGCTTCGGCTGCCTGGTGCCCAAGCGCGCCGGCCGGCGCGCGCTGGGTGTGCTGTTCTCGAGCAGCATGTTCGACGGCCGCGCGGCTGCCGGCCAGGTGATGCTGACCACCTTCATCGGCGGCCGCCGCCAGCCCGAGCTGCCCGCCCTGCCCGAAGACGAGATCGCCGCGCTGGCCCACGCCGAGCACCAGGCGTTGCTGGGCGCGGTCGCGCCGCCACTGTGGCAGGAAGTGTCGCGCTGGCCGCGCGCCATCCCGCAGTACGCGCTGGGCCACCTGGGCCGCGTGGCACGCGCCGCGGCTGCAGCGCAGGCGTTGCCGGGGCTGTTCTTCGTGGCCAACTGGAAGGGCGGCGTGGCCGTGGGCGACTGCATCCGCAATGGCCACGAAGGCGCGCAGGCCGTGGCCGCCTGGCTGCGCCAGGGGCGCGCGCCGGCCTGAGGCCGACGCGACCCGCGCGCCGGCCGCGCCAGGCGCGCCAGGCGCGCCAGGCGCGCCAGGCGCGACAATTGGCCGCGCCCGGCCGGCGCTGCCCTGGCCGCTATCATCCGCCGGGGTTTCAGCAAAGCGCCCAGGAGTTGAGCCCGCCCATGGACAGTTCCGTCTTCCGCCCCATCCACACTACCGCCTGCGAGGTGGCTTGCTCGAGCTGCAACCTGCGCGAGATCTGCCTGCCCGTGGGTCTGACGCGGCTGGAGATGGAATACATCGACTCGCGCCTGGTGGCCACGCGGCGCAAGGTGGCACGCGGAACGACGCTGTACCAGGCGGGCGACCGTTTCGAATCCCTATACGCCGTGTGGACAGGTTTCTTCAAGACGGCCGTGACCTCGGCCGACGGCCGCGCCCAGGTCACCGGCTTCCAGCTGGGCGGCGAACTGCTGGGACTGGACGGCATCGGCTCGCGCCGCCACGAGGTCGACGCGCTGGCGCTCGAGGACTCGCAGGTCTGCGTCATCCCCTTCGAGGCGCTGGAGTCGCTGTCGCTGGAAGTGGCCTCGCTGCAGAACCAGCTGCACCGCATCATGAGCCGCGAGATCGTGCGCCACCAGGGCGTGATGCTGCTGTTGGGCAGCATGTACGCCGAAGAGCGCCTGGCCGCCTTCTTGCTGAACCTGACGCACCGGCTGCAGGCGCGCGGCTTCTCGGCCAGCTCGGTGCTGCTGCGCATGACGCGCGAAGAGATCGGCAGCTTCCTGGGGCTGACACTGGAAACCGTGAGCCGCACCTTCTCCAAGTTCCAGGCCGACGGCATCCTGTTCGTGCGCAACCGCCAGATCCGCATCACCGACCCGGTGGGGTTGCAGGGCATCCTCAACGGCGCTGCCCACTGACAAGGCTCAAGAAGGGCTGATTTCCGGCGCTGTTTCGCAGCGCTGACGGGGGTGGCGGGCGCACACTGCAGGCTACGCGACTTCGCCCCGGTGCCGTGTCGACCCTCACATCCCCCGCCGTCGAGGTGATTGCCTCCTGCGATGGCGTGATCGCCGCGCACGGCCACGATCCGCACGCGCTGGTGCAGATCCTGCGCGAACTGCAGGCGCTGCAGGGCTGGCTGCCACGCGCCACGCTGTGGCAGGTGGCGCAGGCTTTGGGGCTGACGCTGGCCCAGGTCGAGGGCGTGGCCGGCTTCTACCGCTTTCTGCACCTGCGCCCGGTGGGCCGCTGGCGCGTGCTGTTCAGCGACAACATCACCGACCGCATGCTGGGCAGCGAGTCCTTGATGGCCGACCTGTGCCGGCGCCTGGGCGTGACGCCCGGCCATGTGTCGGCCGACGGCCTGGTGAGCGTGGACAAGACCTCGTGCACCGGCCTGTGCGACCAGGGCCCGGCCCTGCTCATCAACCACCAGCACGTGGTCACGCGGCTGGATGCGCGCCGCGTGGCGCTGATGGCCGATCTCATCCGCGCCGGCACGCCGGTGGACCAGTGGCCGGCCGCCTGGTTCGAGGTGCAGGACAACATCCAGCGCGCCGACGTGCTGCTGGCCGAACCGCCGGCCCCCGGCGCGGCGCTGGCCGCGGCGCTGGCGCGCGGGCCCGAGGCCACCCTGGCCGAAGTCAAGCGGGCCAATCTGCGCGGCCGCGGCGGCGCCGGCTTTGCCACCGGCACCAAGTGGGAACTGTGCCGCCGCGCCCCGGGTGCCGAGCGCGTGGTGGTGTGCAACGCCGACGAGGGCGAGCCCGGCACCTTCAAGGACCGCGTGCTGCTCACGCGCCACGCCGACACCGTGTTCGAAGGCATGAGCGTGGCCGCGCTGGCCATCGGCGCGCACCGCGGCCTGGTCTATCTGCGCGGCGAATACCGTTACCTGCTGCCCGCACTGCAGGCGGCGCTGCAGCGGCGGCGCGAGGCCGGTCTGCTGGGCGCCGCCATCCAGGGCCGGGCCGGCTTCGACTTCGACATCAGCATCCACGTCGGTGCCGGCGCCTATGTGTGCGGCGAGGAATCCGCGCTGATCGAATCGCTGGAAGGCCACCGCGGCACGCCGCGCATCCGCCCGCCCTTCCCGGTGGAGCAGGGCTATCGGGGCCTGCCCACGGTGGTGAACAACGTCGAGACCTTCTGCGCCGCGGCGCACATCGCGTTGCACGGTGGCGCCTGGTGGGCCGGCATCGGCACGCCCAAGTCCACCGGCACCAAGATCCATTCGGTCTCGGGCGATTGCGAGCGCCCGGGCCTGTACGAGTACCCCCTGGGCACGCGCATAGGCCGCATCCTCGAGGACTGCGGCGCGCAGGACACGCAGGCGGTGCAGGTGGGCGGGCCCTCGGGCGTGTGCCTGTCGGCCTTCGAGTTCGGCCGGCGCATCGCCTTCGAGGACGTGCCCACCGCGGGCGCCTTCATGGTCTTCGACCGCAGCCGCGACATGTTCGAGGTGGCGCGCGCCTTCGCGCATTTCTTCGCGCACGAGAGCTGCGGCTTCTGCACGCCCTGCCGCGTGGGCACGGCGCTGGTGGTCAAGCGCATGGACAAGCTGGCCGCCGGCCAGGGCTCGCGCCACGACATCGACGTGCTGTTCGAACTCGACAAGCTCATGCACACGGCCACCCACTGCGGCCTGGGCGCTGCCGCCTGCAACCCGCTGCGCGACACCATCCAGAAGTTCCGCCCCGCGTATGAAAAGCATCTGAAATCGCTGTACTTCGAACCTGGCTTCGATCTCGACGAAGAACTGTCGGTGGCGCGCCGCATGACTGGGCGCGACGACGCGGGCGCCTACCTGGAGGACAGCAAGTGAGTGCCGGCCGCTACGAATTGGACGGCAGCCGCAGCTTCACGCTGGACGGCGAAGACCTGCCCTTCCAGCCCGGCGACAGCGTGCTGCAGGCGGCCACGCGCGCCGGCCGCTACATCCCGCACCTGTGCTGGCACCCCGACTTCAAGGCCCACGGCTCCTGCCGTATCTGCACCGTCAAAGTCAATGGACGCAGCGCCGCCGCCTGCACCGTGCAGGCCGCTGCCGGGCTGGACGTGGAGAGCAACACCGAAGAGCTGAACGCGCACCGCAAGACGCTGCTGCAGATGCTGTTCGTCGAAGGCAATCACTTCTGCCCCAGCTGCGAGAAAAGTGGCCACTGCCTGCTGCAGGCCACGGCCTACGAGATGGGCATGGAAGGGCCCCACTTCGAAGAGTTCTATCCCGACCGCCCGGTGGACGCCAGCCATCCCGACATCCTGCTCGACTTCAACCGCTGCATCCTGTGCGAGCTGTGCGTGCGCGCCAGCCGCGACGTCGACGGCAAGAACGTGTTCGCCATCGGCGGCCACGGCATGGGCACGCGGCTGCTGGTCAACAGCGCCAGCGGCCGACTGGCCGACACCGACCTGGCGCTGGCCGATCGCGCCGCGCAGGTGTGCCCGGTGGGCGTGATCCTGCCCAAGCGCCGCGGCTTCGTCGTGCCCATAGGCCAGCGCCGCTACGACGCCAAGCCGGTGTCCGAGCAGGTGCAGGACGAGGGCACGCCATGAGCGCGCGTGGCCGCTCCAGAGCGCTCATCCCGCAGCGCGCAGCGCGGAGGGTCGTCCAATGAGCCCGACGTTGCCCCACGGCCCGCGCAAGCTCAAGGTGGCCACGGTCTCGCTGGCCGGCTGCTTCGGCTGCCACATGAGCTTCCTGGACATCGACGAGCGCCTGCTCACGCTGCTGGAGCACATCGAGTTCGACCGCTCGCCGCTCACCGACATCAAGCACATCGGCCGCTGCGACATCGGCCTGGTCGAGGGCGGGCTGTGCAATGCCGAGAACGTGATGGTGCTGCGTGAGTTCCGCGCCAATTGCAAGACGCTGGTGGCGGTGGGTGCCTGCGCCATCAACGGCGGTCTGCCGGCGCAGCGCAACCACCTGGACCTGGGGCAGCTGCTGACCAATGTGTACGGCCGCCGCCCTGGCCTGGCCGCGGGCAGCGCCATCCCCGACGACCCCGAGCTGCCGCTGCCGCTGAACAAGGTGCACCCCATCCACGAGGTGGTGCATGTCGACTACTTTCTGCCCGGCTGCCCGCCTTCGGCCGACGCCTTCTGGTCCTTTCTGAACGACCTGATGGCCGGCCGCACGCCACACCTGGGGCACGGCCTGATCCATTACGACTGATGAGCACCCCGCTGGAAACCGCTGCCCACCCCGCCGGCCTGCGCCGCGTGGCCATAGAACCCGTGACGCGTGTCGAGGGCCACGGCAAGGTCACGCTGCTGCTGGACGCCGCCAACCGGGTGCAGCAGGTGCGGCTGCACATCGTCGAGTTCCGCGGCTTCGAGCAGTTCATCCAGGGCCGACCCTACTGGGAAGTGCCGGTGATGGTGCAGCGCTTGTGCGGCATCTGCCCGGTGTCGCACCACCTGGCGGCAAGCAAGGCGCTCGACCGCGTGGTGGGCGCGCGCACGGTCACGCCCACGGCCGACAAGATCCGCCGTCTGATGCATTACGGCCAGGTGATGCAGAGTCACGCGCTGCACTTCTTCCACCTGAGCTCGCCCGACCTGCTGTTCGGTTTCGACAGCGAGGTCAACCGGCGCAACATCGTCGGCGTGGCCGCGGCCCACCCCGAGATCGCCAAGAAGGGCGTGCTGCTGCGCAAGTACGGGCAAGAGGTGATCCGCGTCACCGCCGGCAAGCGCGTGCACGGCACGGGCTCGGTGCCGGGCGGGGTGAACAAGCTGGTGAGCGCCGCGGACCGCGACTTCCTGCTGCGCGACCTGGCGCAGATGAAGGCCTGGGCGCAGGATGCCGTGGCCATCGCCAAGACCCTGCACGCGCAGAACCCGGCGCTGTACGACCACTTCGGCGAGAGCCGTGCGCACATGCTGTCGCTGGTGCGCAGTGACGGTGCGCTGGACCTGTACGACGGCGTGATCCGCGCGCGCAGCGCCGACGGCACGCTGATCTTCGACGGCGCCAGCGACCAGGGCTATCTCGACCTGATCGAGGAAGAAGTCAAGCCCTGGACCTACATGAAGTTCCCCTTCCTGCGCAGCCTGGGGCGCGAACACGGCTGGTATCGCGTCGGCCCGCTGGCGCGGCTGCAGAACTGCGACTTCATTCCCAGCCCCTTGGCCGAGGTGGAGCGGCGCGAGTTCGTGGCCTGGGGCCACGGCCAGCCCATCCACGCGCCGCTGGCCTACCACTGGGCGCGCATGGTCGAGGTGCTGCACTGCGTGGAAGTCATCGAGCAACTGCTGCACGACCCCGACATCCTGGCCGGTGAACTGATGGCCGGCGGCCCGCAGAACCTTGAGGGCGGCGCTGCGCACCGGCGCAGCGGCGTGGGCGTGATCGAGGCGCCGCGCGGCACACTCATCCACCACTACGAGGTGGGCGACGACGACCTGGTGACGATGTGCAACCTGATCGTCAGCACCACGCACAACAACCAGGCCATGAATGAAGCGGTGCGCTCGGTGGCGCGCGAATACCTCGACGGGCAGGAGTTGACCGAAGGCCTGCTCAACCACATCGAGGTGGCCATCCGCGCCTACGACCCCTGCCTGTCCTGCGCCACGCACGCGCTGGGCCAGATGCCGCTGGAAGTGGCGCTGCTAGGCCCCGAGGGCCAGACCCTGGACCGCGCACGCCGCGCGGGGCCGGGCCACTTTGAACACCTGCAAGGGGATCTGTGATGCGTTCGCCACCACCCGTGCTCGTCTTTGGCTGGGGCAACCGCAGCCGCGGCGACGACGCGCTGGGCCCGCTGTTCGTCGAGCGCCTGCGCATGGGGCTGCAGTCCGATTGCGGCGTCGAATGCCTGGACGACTACCAGCTGCAACCCGAGCACGCGCTGGACCTGGTGAGCCGCGCCCGCGTGCTCTTCGTCGATGCCAGCCTGGACGCGGCACCGCCCTTTGCGGTGACGCCGCTGCACGCGCAGCGCGACGCCAGCTTCAGCAGCCACGCCATGTCGCCGCAGGCGCTGCTGCAGGTCTACCGCGATCTGCACGGCGGCGCACCGCCCCCGGCCACGCTGCTGGCCATCCGGGGCGAGCACTTCGAGTTGGGCCAGCCGCCCGGCGAAGCCGCCATGGCGCACCTGGGGCAGGCGCTGACCTGGGCCCGGCACTGGCTGTCCACGCCGGCTGACTGACTGGCGGCCGGCGGCGGCCGGTCCAAGCCAGCGTGGCGCCGCCAACAACTTGTTGCCCGGGTAGGTGCGTAGGCGCACAGAACTGCGCCCCCCGATGCGCGATGCTGGTCGGCACGAACCCGGACGCCCGGATGCCTGCGCAATGCGCGCCAGCGACCGGCAGCGCCGCTGGCCGACGGGATCGCCAGGGCGCTCCGGGTTGCGCTCTGCAACCAGTTGGAGATCACTATGAATACAGCGATGCGCCTCGTGCTGGCAGCAGCCAGCCTGGCGATGAGTGGGCATGCCGCCGCGCAGCTCACGTTCTACGAACGCAACGATTACAAGGGCCGCTCCTTCACCACCGAGGGCGATATCCGGAACTTCCAGCGTTACGGCTTCAACGACCGCGCCTCTTCGGTGGTGGTGAAGGGCGCGCGCGCGGACCGCTGGGAGGTCTGCGAAGACCGGGCCTTCCGCGGCCGCTGCGTCGTGCTGCGCCCGGGACAGTATTCGTCTCTGGCGGCCATGGGCCTGAACAAGCGCGTCTCGTCGGTGCGCTCGGTAGAGCGCGAAGCCCGCGCCGAGCCGCCGCCGGCGCCCCCGCCCACGGGCCGTCGCATCGAGTTTTATGAGCACGAAGGCTTCCAGGGCCGCTCATTCACGGCCGAGCGCGCGGTAACCGACCTGCGCAGCAGCGGCTTCAACGACCGCGCGTCGTCGATGGTGGTCACCGGCGACGGCTGGGTGGTCTGCCAGAACGCCGGGTTCGACGGTCCCTGCGTCGCGCCGGGACCGGGCCGCTATCCCTCGCTGTCTGCCATGGGGCTGAATGACCGCATCTCCTCGGTGCGCCGCAGTGGCAACGATGACGATGACCGCGGCCGGCCCGCGCCGCCGCCGCAGGCCGCGCTCGGCCGCGTCGTCTTCTATGAACATGATGGCTTCCAAGGCCGCAGCTTCACGGCCGACGCCCAGGTGGACGACCTGCGCCGCAGCGGCTTCAACGACCGCGCCTCGTCGGCCGTGGTCACCGGCGAGCGCTGGGAGGCCTGCCAGGACGCGGGCTTCAACGGCGCCTGCGTGGTGCTGCGACCGGGCCAGTACCCCTCGCTGGGGGCGATGGGCCTGAACGACCGCATCTCTTCGGTGCGTTCGCTGGGACGGGGTGAGCGCATCGACGATCGCCGCTACGCGCCGCTGCCGGCGGTGTCGCGCGACTACGGCCGCCGCAACGACGAGCGCCTGTACGAGGCCGACATCCGTTCGGTGCGCGCCGTGGTCGAAGACTCGGGCCGGCGTTGCTGGGTCGAGCCGCAGCAGGTCGAACAGACGCGCAGCAGCGGCCCCAACGTGCCCGGCGCCCTGCTGGGCGCGGTGATCGGCGGCATCCTGGGCCACCAGGTGGGCGGCGGCAGCGGCAAGGACATCGCCACCGGCATCGGTGTCGTGGGCGGCGCGGCCATCGGCGCCAATGTCGGCCGCGGCGATGGCTCGCAGCAGGTCGTCACCACGCAGAACGTGGAGCGCTGCAGCAACCGCCCGGACCAGGCGCGCCCCGCCTACTGGGACGTGACCTACGGCTTCCGTGGACAGGAATACCGGGTGCAGATGAACAAGGCGCCCGGCCGCACGATCACCGTCAACGAGCAGGGCGAGCCGCGCGGTTGAGGCTGCGCCCGCTGCCCCTGTCGCGCGCCCCGCCTCATCAGCCGATCTCATTGCGCCTCGGTCGCCTCCAGCAACTGGGCGGCCTCGTCGAACTTCAGATTCTCGATGTGGCCGCACACGCTGTCGCAGTCTTGCTCGCTCAGACGTCCTCGAAGCTGGGGCAACAGCGCGTTGAAGCGATCGATCGCCGACATGTCGTGCTGTCGCAGCAACCTGACGAAGGCGGCCAGGGCTTCGGGCTCGATGGCCACGCTGCTGGTGCTTCCTGACTGACCGCCATCGGTGGGTTGGTGCACCAGCGCAGCCGCCGCAGCGCGGCGCAGCGCCTGCAACATGGTCGACAGGACCCCCCCGAGCGCCGCCGCCCGTTCGCGTTCGCCCGCGCCGGCGGCTGCTTCGATTTCGCGCGAGAGACGCTGGATGGCCGTGGCCCCCAGCATGCCCGCGCTCCCGCTCAACTTGTGCATCCGTCCCGTGTAGGCGCTGAGCGCTCCCGCCGGTTGTGCGATGCCTGGAACGGCGACGTCGGCAAACTCGTCCAGCAGGCGCTTGAGCATGGATCGGAACAGGCTGAAGTCATCGACCAGGCGCTCGCGCGCATCGGTCGAATCGATGCCCTCGATCTCCACCCAGGGCGCAGCGCCCGGCGCCGGATCAAGCGGCACAGCGGTGGCTGGCATGGCGGGCGTGGGCTTGGCGGGCTGGACGTGGCGCAGGATGCTGCGCACCAGGGACTGGGCATCGAAGGGCTTGATGATGAAGTCGTCCATGCCGGCCGCCTGGGCCCGTTCACGCTCGCTGCTCAGGGCTCCGGCCGTCAGCGCGATGATGGGCAGCTTGGTCAGCGACAGTTCGACCCGGATCCGTTGCGTCGCGTCATGCCCGTTGAGCACGGGCATCTGCACGTCCATCAACACCACGTCGATGGACCGCGGTTCGGCCTGCAGGCGCTCGAACGCCTCCTGTCCGTTGCTGGCCAGGGTGACGCGCGCGCCCTCCAGTTCGAGGATGCGTTTGGTCACGTCGAGATTGATGTCGCTGTCGTCGACCACCAGCACGCGCACACCGAGCAGGGCATTCTTGCCTGGGGTGGCCGGCACAGCCTCCAGGTGGGCCAGCGCGGCGGGCGAGGCCAGCGCGAAGTCGAGCACCACCGTGAACTCGCTGCCGAGCCCAGGCATGCTTTGCAGCGTCACCTCGCCGCCCATCAGCTTGACCAGGCGCTTGACGATGGACAGGCCCAGCCCGGTGCCACCGAAGCGCCGCGTGATCGATGCATCGGCCTGCGCGAAAGGGGCAAACAGGCGCGCTTGCACTTCGGGCGCGATGCCGATCCCGGTGTCCTTGACGACGAAGCTCAGCGTGGCCACGTTCGCGGCATGGACGACGGACCGAACGCTCAGCCTGACGCCGCCGCGTTCGGTGAACTTGCTGGCGTTGGAGAGCAGGTTGGTCAGGATCTGACTGAGCAGCGTGGCGTCACCCTCCAGGGCGGGCGGCAGATCGGGCGGGCAATCGATCTCGAAGGCGATGCCCTTCGCGGCGGCCTGAACCGCCATCACGTCGGCCAACTGCTTCAGCAGCCCGGGCAGGCCGAAGGCGGCACGTTCGACGATCAATTCGCCCGCCTCGATCTTCGACAGGTCGAGCACATTGTTGAGCACCGTCAGCAGGGACTTGCTGGCGACCTTGACCTTGCGCAGGAGGTCCTGCTGCTGATCGTCCAGCGGCGTATGCCCCAGCAGGTAGGACAGGCCGAGGACCGCGTTCATCGGCGTGCGGATCTCGTGGCTCATGTTGGCCAGGAACTCGCTCTTGGCGCGGTTGGCCTGTTCGGCCTTGTGCGTGGCTTCGCGCAGCGACTCCTCGTACTGCTTGCGTTCGGTGATGTCGCGCGCCGCGGCAAACACGCCCTGCAGCACGCGGTCGCGGTCGTACAGCGTGGTGGCGTTGTAGGAGACCACGGTCTGCTTGCCGTCGCGGTCGCGCGCGGTCAGTTCGTAGTTGGTGACCTTCTTCTGGCTCAACACCAGCTTGATGCTGGCCTCGGCCCGCTCGGGGTCGGTGAAGAAGTTCTTGAACGGGGCACCGATCAACTCGTCGCGGGTGCAGCCGGTCAACGCCTCCATCTGCTTGTTGACATCGGTGATGATGCCCGGCGCGTCGGTGGTCATCAACGCGTCGATGTTCGATTCGAACAGCGAGCGGGTATAGAACTGGTGGTCGCGCAGGCGCTGCGCCAGTTGCTTCTGCTCGGCCTCGATCTGCTTGCGGGCGGTGTTGTCGGTGCCGATCAGCAGGTAGCCGATGATCGCGTCCTCGGCATCGCGCAGCGCGGTCACCGACACCACCGCCGGGAAGCGACTGCCGTCCTTGCGGATGTAGGTCAGTTCGTAGATGTCCTCGATGCCGCGCGAGGCCTTGAACACCAGCGCCTCGAAGCCCGGGGCAATCGCTGCGCCCAGTTCGACGCTCAAGGCCTTGGCGCGCGCGATCAGTTCCTGCGGGTCGGAGATGTCGGCCGGCGTGATCCGGTCCATCACGTCGGCAGCCGCGTAGCCCAGCATGCGCTCGGCGCCGACATTGAAGATCTGGATCACGCCCTTGGCATCGGTGGCGATGCTCGAGAAATTGGCGCTGTTGAAGATCGCGCGCTGCAGGGCATCCGCCTTGAGCAGCGCCTCTTCGGCCTGCTTGCGCGCCGTGTTGTCGGTGCCGATCAGCAGGTAACCGATGATCGCGCCTTCGGCGTCGCGCAGTGCCGTGACCGACACCACCGCCGGAAAGCGGCTGCCGTCCTTGCGGATGTAGGTCAGTTCGTAGATGTCCTCGATGCCGCGCGAGGCCTTGAACACCAGCGCCTCGAAGCCCGGGGCAATCGCCGCGCCCAGCTCGACGCTCAAGGCCTTGGCCCGCGCGATCAGCTCCTGTGGATCGGAGATGTCGGCTGGCGTGATCCTGTCCATCACATCGGCCGCCGCGTAGCCCAACATGCGCTCGGCGCCGACGTTGAAGATCTGGATCACGCCCTTGGCATCGGTGGCGATGCTGGAGAAGTTGGCGCTGTTGAAGATCGCGCCTTGCAGCGCACCGGCCTTGAGCAGCGCCGCTTCGGCGCGTTTGCGCGCGGTGTTGTCGGTGCCGATCAGCAGGTAGCCGATGATTCCACCGTCCGCATCGCGCAGCGCCGTGACCGACACCACCGCCGGGAAGCGACTGCCGTCCTTGCGGATGTAGGTCAGCTCATACATGTCCTCGATGCCGCGCGAGGCCTTGAACACCAAGGCTTCGAATCCCGGGGCGATCGGGGTGTCGAGTTCGAGGCTGAGAGCCTGGGCGCGGGCGACGAGCTCTTGTGGGTCGGAGATGTCGGCGGGCGTGCTCTTGTTCATGACCTCGTCGGCGGCGTAGCCCAGCATGCGCTCGGCGCCGACGTTGAAGATCTGGATCACGCCCTTGGCGTCGGTGGCGATGCTCGAGAAGTTGGCGCTGTTGAAAATGGCGCTCTGCAGCGCACCGGTTCTGAGCAGGGACTCCTGGCGGCGGATTTCGGCGAAGCCCTCCACGCGGCCGGAAGCGGGGCCGGGTCGCGGGGATTCGGTGGAAGGCTTGGTCATGGGCAACCTGAGGTGGAATGCGGCGCGATCTCGCGCGCCAGGGCCGGCGCTTCGACGGCAGCGATGTCCAGCAGCCAGGCGCGCGCACGGCCGGCGCGCTTGGCGCTGTACATGGCCTTGTCCGCGGCCCGTACCAGGTCCATGGGCGTGCTGTGCGCACCGACATCGTCTGTGAGGCCGGAATCGGTCGATGCGGGCTTCCAGCTCGGACTGTCTTCGTCGTAGCAGGCTGCGCCCACGCTGACCGAGACCCGCGCGCCCGAGGGCGAGGCGCCGTGCGCGATGTCCAGCGCCGCCACGGCAGCCAGCACGCGCCGGGCCACATGCTCGGCGCCAGCGCGGGGGGTGCGCGGCAGCATCACCAGGAACTCCTCGCCGCCGTAGCGCGCCACCATGTCCGCAGGGCGCACGGTGGCCGCCACCAGGCCCTGCGCCACGGACTGCAGGCAGGCATCTCCCGCCGGATGCCCATAGTGATCATTGAACAGCTTGAAGTGATCGACGTCGATCATCAACAGCGACAAGGGCGCGCCCGAGCGACGTGCGCGCCGCCATTCCTGGTCGAGCAATTCGTCGAAGCGGCGCCGGTTGATGAGGCCGGTCAACACGTCGACCGTGGCGATGCGGCGCAGTTCGTCGGCCAGGTGCTTGACCCGCAGTTGCGCCTTGACGCGCGCCAGCACCAGCTCGGCGGTGACGGGCTTGGCGATGAAGTCCGCGGCGCCCAGCTCGAAGCCCGCCACTTCGAACGCCGGTTCGTGGTGTTTGGTGACGAAGATCACCGCCACGTCGGCCAGCGCCGGGTCGGACTTGAAGGCCTCGCAGACCTGCAGGCCGTTTATGCCAGGCATCTCGGCATCGAGCAGCACGAGATCGGGCGCCGAGCTCCGGGCAAGTCGCAGCGCATCGGCGCCGTTGGTCGCGAATTGCACTTCGGCCAGGCCCGAGAGAATGCGGCTGAGCAGCTGGATCGTGCCCGGGTCGTCATCGACCAGCAGGATGCGGTCGTTCATGGCTGCTGTACAGGGTGCTGCGCGGGGGCGCCGGGCAGGACGATCGAAAAGCAGCTGCCCAGACCGGCTTCACTTTCGACGAGCAGGCGGCCATTCATCGCGCCGACGAGCTGCTTTGCGATCATCAGCCCGAGGCCGACACCCAGTGTCGCCGTGTGCTGCCTGCCCACCCGATTGAAGGGCTCGAAAAGCTGTTCCAGCTGTGACGCGTCCATGCCCAAGCCGTTGTCACGCACCGTGATGGTCACTTCTGCGGGTCCGCCTTGCACGTCGACCCGGACCCAGCCCCCTGGCCGGTTGTATTTGATGGCATTCGTCAACAGGTTGGCCAGGCACTGCTGCAGCCGGGCGCTGTCGGCCAGGGCGTGGAGGGGTGCACAAGCCTGCGGCGGCGACAGCGTCACGCAGGCCCGCCCGGCGATGTGCGACACCGCCGCGGTGGCTTCGGCCGCACAGCGCGTGGCATCGATGGCGAGCAGGTGAACGACCAGCTTGCCGGCCTCGAAGCGGCCCACGTCCAGCACGTCGCGCATCAGCGCTTCGAGGCTGCGGCCGCTGGTCAGCAGGTGCGCAAGCCGCGTGGCCTGCCTGGCGCTCAAGGGGTTGTCCGTGTCCCGCTCCATGAGCCCGGCCATCCCGAGGATGCCGTTCAGCGGGTTGCCTATCTCATGGGCGATGTAGGACATCATCAAGGTCTTGGTGCGACTGGCCGTCTCGGCCTCGATGCGCGCGCGTGACTCGGATTCCAGTCGTTCGCGGTCCCTCACATCGCGAAGCATCAAGGTGGTCGATGCGTCCGGTCCTTCGCCCTCGCGCGACACCGAGGTCTCGACGGGGATGGCACTCCCGTCGCCTCTGTTGATCATGATCCGCAGCGGTTCTGCACCGGGCGGCCATGCGTCCAGCCCTTCGCCAAGAAGCTCTCGCACGGGCATGCCGATCATCTGAGCGGACTCACGACCGAACAAGCGGCCGGCCGCTGCATTGGCCAGCATCACCGTTTCCTGGGCATCGACGCTGACGATGGCGTCGGACGCGCCGGCAACGATGGCGGCAACGCGGGCGTCGCCGATGCTGCGCCAGTGCTCGCGCACGGACTGCAACTCGGCGGCGGCGCGGCGCTGCAGGTCGAGCAGGTTGCGAACGCGCGCCAACAGCACCGCTGGCGTGTAGGGTTTGGCGATGAAGTCGGCCGCGCCCAGATCGAGGGCGCGCATCTCGTTGCGCGGATCCGAGAAGCGGGTCACGAACACGATCGGCGTGTGCGCGAAAGCCGGCTCCCCCTTGAGCGCGGCGCAGACATCGAACCCGTCGAATTCGGGCATGTGGGCGTCGAGAAGGATCAGGTGCGGGTCGAGGCTGCGCGCCAGGCGCAGTGCCTCGGCGCCCGACTGGGCGAAGTGCACCTCGCCCATCGTCAACAGCGTGTGCTGCAGGATCCGGATGGCAGCGACGTCGTCGTCGACGATCAGCAGCCGCGGTACCTGAACGCTGACCGGCAGCGGTGTCGCGCCCACGGCAAGCCGTTGGTCCGTCAGTTCCTTGAACGACCGGCCCGAGCGGAGGTGTGCGCGCACACGCGCTGTCAATTGAGCCGCAATCAGCGGCTTGGTGACGAAGTCGACCGCACCGGCCAGCAGCGCGGTGGCTTCGAGCGCGGGCGTGGCGTGGCTGGTCGCAAAGATCACCGGCACGTGCGCCAGGGTCGAGTCGGCCCGCAAGGCCCGGCAGACCTCGAGCCCCGACATGCCGGGCATCTCGATGTCGAGAACGATCAGGTCCGGCGGGTTCTCGCGGGCAAGCCGCAGGGCTGCCTCACCGGAGGTCGCGAACTGTTGATCGGGGTGGTGGGCCAGCATGCGACTCATGACCCGAATCGCGGACGGATCATCGTCGACCAGCAGCAGCCGAACCTCACGCGAAGACATCAGGCGCCTTTCCAGGATCGTGCGGTTCGCGTTGCATTGTGCGCCTGCGCCCGCTGCGCCACTTGGAAAGCGCCGCCAAGCCGCCGCGATCAGCCGCAGCGGCCTGGCATCGTGCTCAGCCGATCGACTCGACCTGCCGGCTCTGCTGGTAGGCGCGGCCGAAGCGGTTGGCCAGGAACTCGGGCAGCGCCACCTGCTCCTGGCGCACGAAGCCCTGCTGCGGCAGCCGGCCTTCGCGGAACAGGTCCAGCGCGGCGCACACGCCGGCGGCGGTGGTGATCTGGATGGCCGACAGCGGCGCGGTCTCGCTGCGCTCGGCAAAGATCTTGCGCGCGAACACCTCCTGCACGAGGCTGCCGCCGCGCATGCCGCTGACGGTGACGAACACCAGCACGACATCCTGCATGGTGCTGGGGATGCTCTTGCGCAGGATGGCCTTCAGCGTCTCGGGCTCCTTGTTCAGCTGCAGCTCTTCCAGCAGCAGCTTCATCAGGTCGCGGTGGCCGGGGTAGCGCACGCTCTTGTAGTCCAGCGTCTGCACGCGGCCGGCCAGGGTCTCGCACAGCGTGCCCAGGCCGCCGCTGGTGTTGAAGGCCTCGTACTCGGTGCCGTCCAGGCTGAAGTGCTCCAGCCCTTCGAGCGGCAGCACCTCGATGTTGCGGCCTTCGCGGATGGCCTCGCAGGGGTGGCAGTACTCGTTGATCAGGCCGTCCACGCTCCAGGTCAGGTTGTACTTGAGCGCGTTGGTGGGGAAGGCCGGCAGCGCCCCCACGCGCATCTTGACCTCGCGCAGTTCATCGAAGCCCAGCGCCAGGTGGTGCGCCACGATGCCGATGAAGCCCGGCGCCAGCCCGCACTGCGGCATGAAAGCGGTGGACGCGCCTTCGGCCAGCGCCTGGATGGCGCGGGTGGCGGCCACGTCCTCGGTCAGGTCGAAATAGTGGCAGCGCGCCTCGCGCGCCTGCGTAGCCGCCAGCGTGGCCAGGTGGTAGGGCAGGGCGTTGATCACCGCCTGCTGGCCGCGCAAGGCCTGCAGCAGCGCCTGCGGGTCGGCGGTCTCGGCCTGCAGCTTCTTCACGGGCAGGGCGCCCAGGCTGGCCAGCGCCGCGGCGCTGCGGTCGACCACGGTCAGGTCGTAGTCGCCGCTGGCCGACAGCAGGTGGGCGATGGTGTGGCCGATGTGGCCGGCTCCGAGCAGGGTGATGCGCATGGCTTTCCTTTGTGGCGTTGGCGGGCTGCGGCCTCTGCAGGCCGATGCCCGCCAGTCTAGAAACGACTGCCGACGAAAGAAATTGCCAAGTCGTCGAAACGAAAGTAGATTTCGACGAAACGACGATCAAATGCTACAAACTGGCTTCAGCCCTTTTGGCTTTGAGTTCCCGGGCCTGCGCCCGCTTGGTGCGCGTGGTGGCCTTTTCGTAGGCTTCCTCGGCCGCCTTGCGCATGGCGATGGCGCGTTCGAGCGCGGCTTCGAAGCGCGCCACGGTGTAGGTGTTCTCGGTGCCGATGTAGATGGTGCGGCGCCGCGGCTTGTCACCGAAGCGCGGGATGAGCACGCTCAGGCTGCAGTCGCGCGTGTGGCTGCCCTTGCGCAGGCGCACGATGGGGCCACTGATGCCGGCCGGCAGGTCGCTGGTCTTGCCCGCGCTGGGGCCGCGCTGCAGCAGCGAAGGCGCTGGCAGCTTGGCGATGCGCTTGAGCAGTTCCTTGGTGGCCGCCTCGAGCGATGCCGCGGCACCGCTGCCGTCGGTGCTGTGGTCGGAGAAAAGGCGTGTGCCTCCGTAACGCAGTTGCCAGCCGTGGGTGGCGCGGTGGTCTATGCGCTGGATGCACTGCGGCACCTGGAAGGTGTCGCCGCTGAAGATGACGACCTCTCGAAATTTCATCGTTGGTTCGGGTAAGGGTTGACGAATCTCCCTGGCACCTCTTGTTCATCGGGTCGGGTTTGACACCGCCCTGTGGCGCTAACTGTAGGCGCTGGCGGAAGACATCTCTGCCAGTAGCCATTGAAAACATTGAAAGTGCGTAAACAAGTCATGTTATTGGACACGCTGGACCGCCGCCTGATCGCCCTGCTGCAGGCCGATGCCCGCACCAGCACCGCCGACCTGGCGCGCCGCCTGGGCGTGGCGCGCACCACGGTGCTGGCGCGGCTGGCGCGGCTGGAAAAGCAGGGCGTCATCGTCGGCTACACGGTGCGCCTGGGGCAGGAAGACGGCGATCGCGGCGTCGAGGCCTACGTGGGCATCGCCACCGAGCCCCAGGCGGCGCGCCTGGTGACGCAGCGCCTGGCGGCCATCCCCGAGCTGCGCCAGCTGTGCTCGGTGAGCGGCGAGATCGACTACCTGGCGCTGCTGCACGCCGAAACACCGGCTCGGCTGGATGCGCTGCTGGACGAGATCGGCGCCATCGCCGGGGTGCAGCGCACCACCACCTCGGTGGTGCTGGCGCGGCGCATCGACCGGCTGGCCGGAGCGGGTTGAACTAGACATCGCGCCCTGCCCAGCGCTGGCATTGCTGGCGCACCACCTCGGGCAGGAAGCGCTCGCGCTCCTGCGTGGCGCGTATCCAGCAGGCATCGTTGCCGTCTCCGGCCAGTTCGCGCGTCAGCAGCGCCAGCGCTGCTTCGGCACGCAGCTCGGCGGCATGCGGTGCCAGCCGTTGCAGCGTGGCCAGCACGTCGTCGCGCAGCACGCGGTGCTCGCCGCTGCGCGGGTCGACATAGGTGCCGGCCAAGCCAAAGCGGCAGGCCTGGAAGCGGTTGAAGGTGTAGGCCAGGTAGTCGTCTTCCTGAGGCGCGCCGAAGGGCTGCTGCAGCGTGATCCAGCGCGCCAGGCACTGCACCAGGCCGGCCAGCGCCGCCGCCTTCTCGATGGTCAGCGGCGTGTCCAGCACGCGCACTTCGATCGTGCCGAACTCGGGCTTGGGCCGAATGTCCCAGTAGAAGTCCTTCATGCTGCGCACGACACCGGTGCGCGTCATCTTGGCGAAGTAGACGCAGAAGTCGTCCCAGGTCAGCACGAAGGGCGCGCGCCCCGACAGCGGGAACGCAAACACCGAGTTCAGCCGCGCCGAGTGGAAGCGCGTGTCGGTGCCCTGCACGAAGGGCGATGACGCGGCCAGCGCGATCAGGTGCGGGATGAAGCGCCCCATGTGGTGCAGCAGCACCAGCGCGTCGTCGGCCGAGGGGCAGCCCACGTGCACGTGCTGGCCGAAGATGGTGAACTGCTTGGACAGGTAGCCGTAGAGCTCTGATATCTCGTGGAAGCGTGGCTTGTCGAAGATGCGTTGGCGGCTCCAGTCCTGGAACGGGTGCGTGCCGCCGCCACAGATGGCCACGCCCAGGCGGTCGGCCCCGGCCACCAGCGCGTCGCGGATCTCGCCCAGCTGCGCCAGCGCGTCGGCGTGGCCGCTGCAGATGCCGGTGGAGATCTCGATCATGCTGTCGGTGATCTCGGGTACCACGCTGCCCGGCAGCTTGCGCCGCGCCAGCTGGCGCAGCAGGTCGGCAGCGGCTGGCGTCAGGTCGTAGTCGTGCGTGGCCACGATCTGCAGCTCGAGCTCGACGCCCAGGGTCAGCGGTTTGGACCTGGCAAAGTCCAGCAGCGTCATGCCGCCTCCGTGGGGCGCAGCGCTGCAGCCTTGGTGGCGGCCGGCGCGCCAGTTGCCGGACCCAGCTCGCCAGCGAAGCGCAGGCCCCACTGCACGGCCAGCGGGCCCACCAGTTCGGTCAGCACGATCACCGACAGCACCACCGGGGCAATGCCCGCGGCATACGCCGCGTGGCTGCGCTGCAGGTCGTCCAGCAGCACCAGCGACACGCCCGACACCGGCACCAGCGTGAGCGACAGGCCCATGCCCTGGCGCCAGTGCAGCCCGCTCCAGCGCGCCAGCCCCATGACCACGGCGGTCTTGGCGGCAAAGCGTGTGGCAACCAGGGCCAGCGCCACCAACCCGCCGCTGAGCACGGCCTGCGCCGTCCAGGCGCTGCCGACGATGACGAACAGCATCAGCACCAGCACGCCGCCCGCGGTGCCGAAGTGGCGCGGCCAGACCCAGGGGCGCTGCGTGGTGTTGCGCAGCAGCAGCCCGGCCAGCAGCGGCACCAGCAGCGGCGACAGGCTCAGCAGCTGCGCCGTCAGCAGGGCCAGCGCCACCAGGCCCAGCAGCAGCAGCGTGGCGTTCTCGTCGCGCAGGTCCAGCCCGCGCGTGACCCCGGCCACCAGCCGCGCCAGCACCGCGGCCAGCAACACCGAGCCGCCCAGCACCCACAGCGGCTGCGAGATGGCGCGCACCCAGTCACCGGCCTGGTCGTGGTGCAGCCAGCCGATCAGCAGCTTGCTGGCCAGCACCGCGAACAGCGTGTTGCAGGCGGTGAGCACGATCATGCGGTCGGTCACCTGGCCGGCCGACTGCAGCTCACTCGACACGCGCCCCACCACCGCAGCCGATGCGCAGGTGGTGAGCGCGGCGCACACCAGGGCAGTGTCGCGTGCCATGCCCAGGGCCTGCAGCACCCAGGCCACGGCCAGCAGGCTGAGCAACGATTCGCCGATGGCGGTGAGCGGCAGCACCGGGTTGGCGCGCCACCAGCGCAGGTTGACGCGGCTGCCCAGCTCGAACAGCAGCAGCGCCAGCGCCATGTCCACCACCAGGCGCGTGGCGCCGTGCAGGCCGCCGTCGCCCAGGCCCAGGCCCATCCACGCGAGCACGAAGCCCACGGCGCTGTAGCCGATGATGCGCGGCCAGCCCATCAGGCGACGCGCGGCTTCACCCAGCAAGGCCCCGGTCACCAGCGCCGCGGCCACCGTGAAGGCGTGGCCGGGCAGCTCGGGCCGGGGCTCGAGCTGCAACAGCGTGGCGATGGTTTCGAGCATGTCTCCTCCGCGCGCTTGCAGGGCGGCCATGCCGGCATTTCTGCGTGCCGGCCCGGCTGGTAGAGCGCGGGCCCGCGGGAATGGTTCCGCGGCTGCGGGTTGTCCCGCGGAGGCGGCGCTTCAGCGCGCCAGTTCGGCGCGCATGGCCTGGATCACGCCGCGGTAGTCGGCCTGGCCGAAGATGGCGCTGCCGGCCACGAAGGTGTCGGCACCGGCGTCGGCGGCACGGCGGATGTTGTCGACCTTGATGCCGCCGTCCACTTGCAGCCTTATGTCGCGCCCGCTGGCATCGATCAGCTTGCGTGCCTGCTCGATCTTGCGCAGCGCGCCGGGGATGAAGCTCTGGCCGCCGAAGCCGGGGTTGACGCTCATGATGAGGATCAGGTCGACCTTGTCCAGCACCCACTCCAGCACGTCCAGCGGCTCGGCCGGGTTGAACACCAGGCCGGCCTGACAGCCCTCGGCCTTGATCAGCTGCAGCGTGCGGTCGACGTGCGTGCTGGCGTCGGGGTGGAAGCTCACCAGGTCGGCGCCGGCCTTGCAGAAGGCCTGGGCCAGCGCATCCACCGGCTGCACCATCAGGTGCACGTCGATGGGCGCGCTGCTGTGCTTGCGCAGCGCCTGGCAGACCATGGGCCCGAAGGTGAGGTTGGGCACGTAGTGGTTGTCCATCACGTCGAAATGGATCCAGTCGGCGCCGGCGCCGATGACGTCCCGTACTTCCTCGCCCAGGCGCGCGAAGTCGGCCGAAAGAATGCTGGGGGCGATGCGGAAAGTCTTCATGCAGGGATTCTAGAAGCCTGCCCCTTTGACGGCCGGAGCCGGCTTCTAGAATGCCGTGCATGGCCAAGCCCGAATTCAGCTGCAGCGTGCGCGTGCAGTACCTGCCCGAACAATCGCACCCACCCGAAGGGCCCTACGCCTTTTCGTACACGGTCACCATACGCAACACCGGCGACATCACGGCGCAGCTGGTGGCGCGCCACTGGGTGGTGACCGACGCCAACGGCGACACCGAAGACGTGCGCGGCCTGGCCGTGGTCGGCCACCAGCCGCTGCTCAAGCCGGGCGAAGAGTTCCAGTACACCAGCTGGACGCGCATCGCCACCATGATGGGCCAGATGCGCGGCACCTACCTGTGCATGACCGAAGAGGCGCGTCCCTTCGACGCTGCGGTGCCGGAGTTCGCGCTCGTCTACCCCGGCGCGCTGCACTGAGCATCCGGCGCGCATGACGGCCGGCTGGGACCTCACCGCACTCGCCAACGCGGCCGACCCCAAGGCGGGCACGGCCGAGCGCCACCTGTGGCTAGTGCGGCTGATGGAATGGCTGCGACACGCGCCATTGGCGCCGGAGGCGGCCGAAGGACGCACGCCACGGCCGGTGCTGCGCCTGCGCCACCTGCTCAACCAGCTCGAACGCCACCAGGACCTGCGCGAACGCGTGCGCGGCGTGGCACAGGCCTTCTGGGACGAGATCGACGCGGCCGCGCTGCTGGCCGACCTGGGCTTCGGCGCGCGCCTGTCTTTCGGCAGTGAACTGCTGCGGCGCGTGCAGGCGCGGCTGCTGCCCGGCACGCCCGACACCTTGGATCTGGCGGCGCTGTTCGCCCTGCTGTTCGAGCCGGGCGACGAGGCCTGGGTGGGCGCGCTGGACCGCGCCACGCTGGACCAGGCGGCCCGTCTGCTGGGGCCCGGGCCCGACTTCATGCAGGGCGCGCTGCTTGACGCCATCACCATCCTGGTGAGCGCGGTGCACGCCGCCGGCTACACGCCGGAACTGCGTCAGCGCATGGAGCCGGTGCTGCTGCGCGACGAGCCCTTCCGCCAGCTCACCCAGACCGCCACTGCACTGCGCCTGGCGGTGGTGGAAGGGCGCAGTGCCGACGCGCTGCAGCAGGCGCGCTACCTGCGTGCGCTGCTCGACAGTTGCCGCCGCGCGGCCGCCAGCGTCATGCCGCACCTCGAGCAGTACGGCGTCTCGATCAACATCGTGTTCGAGCTGGACCAGCTGCAGGGCCGCACGCTGCGCCTGGAGCAACTGGTGGACTGCGTGCTGGCGCCCGACCCCGTGGACGAGGGTCACCGCCTGTGGCTGGAACTGCTGCGCGCACTGGCCAGCCAGCGCGGGCTGCGCGCGTTGCTGGCGCGGCACTATTCGCTGCTGGCGCGCCAGGTGGCCGAGCGCAGCGCCGAAAGCGGTGAGCACTACATCACCCAGAGCCGCGCCGAGTACCGCGACATGCTGCGCCGCGCGGCCGGCGGCGGCGCGGTCATCGCCGGCACCACCTTCGCCAAGTTCGCCATCGCCGCCATCGGGCTGTCGGCTTTCTGGACCGGCTTCTGGTCGGGCGCCAACTACGCCGCCAGCTTCGTGCTGGTGATGCTGCTGCACTGGACCGTGGCCACCAAGCAGCCGGCGATGACGGCGCCGGCCATGGCGGCCTCGCTGCCCGCGGGCAGCGCCGCCAGCCAGGCCGAGATCAACGCCTTCGTCGACCGCGTGGCCCAGCTCATACGCTCGCAGGTCGCGGGCATCGTGGGCAACCTGGCGCTGTGCGGGCCGCTGGTGCTGGCAGTGCAGCTGGCCAGCGTGGCGATCTTCGGCGCGCCGCCGGTGGGCGCCCAGGATGCGCAGTACGTGCTGCACAGCCTCACGCTGCTGGGGCCGACGGTGCTGTTTGCCGCCTTCACCGGCGTGCTGCTGTTTGCCAGTTCGCTGTTCGCCGGCTGGGCCGAGAACTGGTTCGTGCTGCACCGTCTGGACAGTGCGCTGGCCTGGAACCCGCGCATCGTGGCGCGCCTGGGTGCGGCGCGGGCGCGGCGCTGGTCGGCCTGGTGGCGCCACAACGTCTCGGGTCTGGCCGCCAACATCTCGCTGGGCATGATGCTGGGGCTGGTGCCGGCGCTGCTGGGCTTTCTGGGCCTGCCCATCGAGGTGCGCCACGTCACGCTGTCCACCGGCCAGCTGGGGGCGGCACTGGGCGCCCTGGGTTGGCCGCTGCTGGCCGAGCCGGCCTTCTGGTGGTGCGTGGCCGGCATTGCCGCCACCGGCGTGCTCAACCTGGCGGTGAGCTTCTGGCTGGCCTTCCGCGTGGCCCTGCGCTCGCGCGGCGTGCGCATGGTCGAGCGCGACCGCATCACCCTGGCGCTGCGGCGGCGGCTGCGCCAGGCGCCGCTGAGCTTTGTCTGGCCGCCGCGCGAAGCGTAGGCAGGCGGCTAGTCGCGGTCGCGCCGCCGGCCCGAGAACATCGTCCACCAGACGATGAACACCAGCAGCGCCAGCGCCAGCAAGGCTTCCAGGATCAGCAGCCACATGGCGCGGCGCTCAGGGTGCCACGACCACGCGGTCGCGGCCGCTGGTCTTGGCCTCGGCCAGGGCGCGTTGGGCGCGCTCGAGCGTCTGCATCACGTTTTCGCCGGCATGGTGCTCGGCCAGGCCGCCCGACAGCGTGACGCCCACGGCCATGCTGCCGTGCAGGATGCGCAGCGCGCCCACGCGCTGGTGCAGCCGCTCCAGGCCGCCGCGCGCCAGTGCCGCGCGCGTGTCGGACATCAGCAGCACGAAGTCTTCGCCGCCCCAGCGCGCCAGCACGTCCGAGGCGCGCACCTGGCGCAGCGCCTCCTGCGCCACGGCGCGGATCACCGCGTCGCCCACGGCGTAGCCATGCTCTTCATTCACCGGCTTGAAGTTGTCGATGTCCAGCACCGCCATGCAGAAGGTCTGGCCCGAGCGCACGCAGCGCTGGTGTTCCTGCTCCATCACCACCTGCATGTGGCGGCGGTTGATCAGGCCGGTGAGCTCGTCGCGCGTGGTGTGCTCGCGCAGCCGCGCCAAGGCCTGCGCCAGCTCGGCGCGCTGCATGTGCGCGCGGTGGCGCAGCCGCGACAGCCGTCCGGCCAGCAGCGACACCGCCGGCATCATGGTGGCCACCAGCACGAAATGCCCCAGCTCCAGCGCCGGCGGGTAGCCCGCCGGGTCGCGCAGCGACATCAGCAGCATGGTGGCGCCGAACAGCGCCACGGCGTACACGCTGATCCAGCGCATCTCGCGCGGCGACGCCGAGAACATGCCGAACATCAGGATCACCATGACGATGGGGAACACGGCGCCGCGGCCGACACCCACCAGCGCGTAGGCGATGGCGCCGCTGGTCAGCGCAAACAGCATCTGCGGCACGGTCAGCGAGGGCTCGTGCCAGCGCCGCGAAGCGCCGCTGCGGATGAGCACGAAGAACACCACCATCCCGGCCAGGGTGGCCGCTGACCACCAGGCCACCGGCGCAAGGCGGGCTTCGCCTATCCACGCGAAGTAGTGCATCGCGACCACGCCGGCGGCCAGCAGCAGCATGGCCAGTCCGGCTTGCGACAGGCGCGCGCGCTGGACGGGATCGGTGGTGAGCAGCACGTCGAGCAGTCGGCTCATCGTGGAAGGTAGGGGGTTGTCACGGCAGGGTGTCGAGGGTAGCACCGCCCCGGGCGCGCTACCGCCCCGCGCCTGGGTGGCCCGGATGGCCCAGATGGCCCAGCGGCAGCGCCGCGCCGGCCTTGACCTCGCCCAGCGAGAAGCTGGTGTGCAGGTCCTTCACGTTGGGCAGCTTGAACAGCACCTCCATCGACAGGCGCGAGAAAGCGTCCAGGTCGGTGGCCACCACGTGCAGTTCGAAGGTGCCGGCGCCGCTGATGTAGTGGCAGGCCACGACCTCGGGCCGGGCGCGGATGGCTTCTTCGAGCGCGCGCGTGGCCTCGGCGTTGTTGCGCTCGGCGTCCACGCGCACGAAGGCCAGCACGCCCAGGCCGATGCGGCGGCGGTCGAGCTCGGCGCGGTAGCCGGTGATGTAGCCCTGCTCTTCCAGCCACTTGACGCGGCGCCAGGTGGGCGCTGCCGACAGGCCGATGCGCGCCGCCAGCTCGGCGTTGGACAGACGCGCGTCGGCCTGCAGTTCGCGCAGGATGGCGATGTCGTAGCGGTCGAGCAGGGCGCCATGGGCCTGTGCGCCTTCGGGCACGGCAGGCGGGGCTTTCCCCAGTGTCGGCTTCTTGAGCATGAATCTACCCCTCTGCTGGCATTGTTGCGCAAGAACGTTGCGCCAGCCATGGCCATTCGGGCATCGAAGGAAAAGACATGCGGCGCCCGAATCCCTACACTGCCCAACGCCTGAGCCGGCCCGTGATGGGCGCGCGCTCAGGCCCCCCCGCCAGGAGATGCCGCCATGAATGCCCCGCTGCCCGAGTCCGTCCGCAAGGCCCTGGAAACCATCACGCTGGACGACAAGTACCGGCTGGCCTCGGGCCGCGCCTTCATGAGCGGTGTGCAGGCCCTGGTGCGCCTGCCCATGCTGCAGCGCCAGCGCGACCTGGCCGCGGGGCTCAACACCGCCGGCTTCATCAGCGGCTACCGCGGCAGCCCGCTGGGCAACTACGACCAGGCCCTGTGGGCTGCCAAGCGCCATCTGGCCGAGAACCACATCGTGTTCCAGCCCGGCGTGAACGAGGAACTGGGCGCCACCGCGATCTGGGGCACGCAGCAGCTCGACCTGTTCCCGCAGGAGAAGAAGTTCGACGGCGTGTTCGGCATCTGGTACGGCAAGGGCCCGGGCGTGGACCGCTGCAGCGACGTCTTCAAGCACGCCAACATGGCCGGCACCAGCCGGCACGGCGGCGTGATCGCCATCGCCGGTGACGACCACGTGGCCAAGAGCAGCACCGCGGCGCACCAGAGCGACCACATCTTCAAGGCCTGCGGCCTGCCGGTGTTCTTTCCCAGCAGCGTGCAGGACATCCTGGACATGGGCCTGCACGCCTTTGCCATGAGCCGCTTCTCGGGCGTGTGGAGCGGCATGAAGACCATCCAGGAGGTGGTGGAGTCCAGCGCCAGCGTCAGCGTCGACCCCGACCGCGTGCAGATCATCCTGCCCGAAGACTTTGTCATGCCGCCCGGCGGCCTGCACATCCGCTGGCCCGACGCGCCGCTGGAGCAAGAGGCGCGGCTGATGGACTACAAGTGGTACGCCGCGCTGGCCTACGTGCGCGCCAACAAGCTCAACCACAACGTCATCGAAGGCCCGAACGACCGCTTCGGCATCATCGCCAGCGGCAAGGCCTTCAACGACACGCGCCAGGCCCTGGCCGACCTGGGCCTGGACGACGCCACCTGCCGCGCCATCGGCCTGCGCGTGCACAAGGTCAACGTGGTCTGGCCGCTGGAAGCCAGCATCACGCGCGACTTTGCCCAGGGCCTGCAGGAGATCCTGGTGGTCGAGGAAAAGCGCCAGGTCATCGAGTACCAGCTCAAGGAAGAGCTGTACAACTGGCGCGCCGACGTGCGCCCCAACGTGCTGGGCAAGTTCGACGAACCCGAGGGCGGCGAGGGCGGCGAGTGGAGCATGCCCAACCCCAGCGCCAACTGGCTGCTGCGCGCCAAGGCCGACCTGACGCCGGCACTCATCGCCAAGGCCATCGCCAAGCGCCTGAACAAGCTGGGCGTGAGCGCCGACATCGCCGCGCGCATGAACCAGCGCCTGGCCATCGTGGCCGCGCGCGAGGCCCAGCTGGCGGCGCTGAAGGTCGACACCGGCGACCGCGCGCCCTGGTTCTGCAGCGGCTGCCCGCACAACACCAGCACGCGCGTGCCCGAGGGCAGCCGCGCGCTGGCCGGCATCGGCTGCCACTACATGAGCGTGT
>LNFM01001869.1_pt1 | contig 46046 bp, 39 predicted proteins | sample 596031 | NCBI WGS metagenome assembly LNFM01 (sample SAMN04254537, study PRJNA301005) | activated carbon metagenome | isolation source: dual media filters at the Ann Arbor, Michigan drinking water treatment plant | place: USA: Ann Arbor
GGCGAAAAAAGTCCCTGCATGGATAAACGTTTGCAGGGAATACCAGGGAATTTCCCGCAGAGACCGGTCCGCTCGCGACTGTCACCACCACCATTCTCGCGTCCCTGGTGATAGGCGTTTCCTCCAATCGTCGGACAGCCGCGGACTGCTTGGACTATCGCTACAGCCAAGTCGTCGGCTATCGCTTCGCCGCGCAGGAGCAGGGGCCCCCTAAGCCGTCGTTACGACTTCGATGTCGCCTGAAGCCGTCGTTACGACTTCGATGTCGCCTGAGCGCTTGATGACTTGTACGAGCACGTCGGCGCCGGAGCGCATGAGCGAGACGTCTACCCTCTCGCTCCCAACCGAAAGGCCGCGCAGGACGACGTCGTCGAGGAAGGCTGGCAGGGTTGGCCGGTCGAAGCTGATGCGTTTGCCGCGTGGATCGATTCCTAAGCCCAGGCACGATTGCAACATCAGGATCGGCGCCGCCGTCGCCCATGCCTGCGGCGAGCACGCGACGGGATAGAATACGGGGCCGGCGCCGCGCTGACGGGGGAAGCCGCAAAACAGCTCGGGCAGGCGGCGGAGATCCATGTGGGTTGAAGCGTCGAACAAGCCCTCAAAAATGCGCGCTGCATGTTGCCGGAGTCCGTACCGGTTGAAACCAGCGGCGATGAGCGCGTTGTCGTGCGGCCAGATTGATCCGTTGTGATAACTCATCGGATTATAGCGCGCTTCCGAGGTTGCGAGCGTGCGTATGCCAAATCCGGAGAAGGAGGCCATCAGCGTCGCCGCCACCGTCTCCGCGCGCTCGGGCAGTGCGATGCCGGCGAACAAGGCGTGGCCCGCATTGGAGGTGCGCACGCGGCAGGGGCGCTTGTCGCCATCGAGAGCCAGCACGTAAGTGCCGAGGGCCTCGTCGTAGAATTCTTGATCGAAGCGTTTCTGTAATGCCTCGGCGCGATAATCGAAATCACGTGCGCGCTCGTCATCGTCCAGTCGGCGGGCGATCTCTGCCGCGGCGCGCCAGGCGGCATAGACATAAGCCTGCACCTCCACCAATGCGATCGGGCCAGCCGCTAGCGCCCCATCGGCGTGCGAGATCGAGTCGTGGCTATCCTTCCAGCCCTGATTGGCAAGGCCTTGATCGGTTTGGCGGTAGTACTCGACGAAGCCGTCGCGATCGCGATCGCCATACACTTCGATCCAGATGAGCGCCGCCTGAATGTTGGGCCACAGCCGGCGCAGCGTCTCGATGTCGTCGGTGCGCTCCAGATAGGCGCCGGCGAGCGTCACAAAGAGTGGCGTGGAATCGACGCTGCCATAATAGCGGCGGAACGGCACTTCTCCCAACTCCGCCATCTCGCCGCGGCGCAATTCGTGGAGAATTTTGCCGGGCTCGGCGTCGGCGCGTTCATCGATCTCGGTCGCTTGATTGGCGGCCAAGTGGCCTAACACGCCGCGCGCGATCTCCGGGTCGAACCACAAGGTCTGAAGCGCGGTGATGATGGCGTCGCGGCCGAACGCGGTGCTGAACCAGGGTATGCCGGCGTAGGGATAAAGCCCCTCCGGCGTTTGCGTGCACAGCATATAAAGGTCGGCGACGCTGCGCCGCACCGCTTCGTTGTGAATCTGGTTGGAGGTGGTGATGGAGGCCGCTTGCGATGACGAGGCGCGCAGCGCGCGGCGTGCGCTCAGAAATGCGCGGAAGAAGGCGCGCCGTGCCCCTTGTGTGGTTGGCGGCGTATCGCAGCCCACATTTAGGAACACCGCCGTCGTCTGCCCGGGCGCCAGGTCGATGACGTACTCGGCCAAGCGCGCTGTGAGCGACGAGGGCGTGGGCTCAAACTGTAAGTGCGTTTCGCGCAGGCGCTCATCGAGACCGGTGTAACACAGCGTGACGGTATCTGCGCCTACTTTCTCAAGCTCGTTGCGCCCGCGGCGCTCACGCGTTGCGCCGCGCACCTCGAAGATGTCGGCGAAGTCCGCTGCAAACGCGATAGAGAGGCGTATGCGGAGCGCGGTCGCGGCGAAATTCTTGACGGCGATGCGTTCGAACGCCGTCGCTTCCCAGAGCACGCGCACGCGGCGGATGTGAAGCTGATCGTGCTTCAGCAAGCAATGACCGGCGGCATCATACAGATCGGGATTGGAGAGGTCGCAGATCAAGGCCGCGTTATCGTCGCGCAGGCCGGAGCTGAGCAGCATCGGCCGCACGCCATTCAAGGAGAGTTGCAGCAGCGATAAATAGCGGGTGTCAGCGTGGAACAGGCCTTCGGCGCTTCCGGGGCCGGCGAGGATGTCTCCGTTGGGGTCATAAACCGCGAATGTGTCGCCATGCTTGAGCGCGCGCGGCCGCTTTTCCTGGAGCGATGTCTGGGCCGGAATCATGATGGGGCCGCCGTCAGCGACGACTTCCTCCTGCGCGTGTGCTGTGGCGGTCAATCGCGTCTCCGGACTAGATGGCGAGCTGTTCCGGCGCGCGCCCGGCACAGGAGATGAAGTCCGGCGTGGCTGCGGCGGTGCTCAGTCGCGCATAAATCTCGACATAGTCGCGCGCCATGCGTTCCACCGTAAAGCGCTCTTCGAACCGAGCGCGTACGCGTGTGCGATCCAGATGATCGAGCTTCTTGATAGCCTCGATCGCCTCATCGACGCTGCTGACGACGAAACCGGTCACTCCGTCATCGATGACTTCCGGCACTGAGCCTCTGCCGAAGGCGATCACTGGCGTCCCACACGCCATCGCCTCGATCATGACGAGGCCAAAGGGCTCTTCCCAATCGATGGGGAAGAGAAGTGCACGAGCAGCGCCGAGGAATGCGGATTTCTGCTGCTCGCCGATCTCACCCACATACTCGATATTAGGGTGCGCGTGAACGAGCGGCGCGATTTGCTCATCCCAATAGGCTTGATCGACTCTGTCGATCTTGGCGGCAATCTTGAGCGGCAATCCCGCGCCCGCCGCGATCTCGATGGCGCGATCGGGCCGCTTCTCGGGCGAAATGCGTCCGAGGAAGGCAAGGTAATCGCCCGCCGGGGCGGCGCTAAAGTTCAGCAAGTCGCGCGGCAGGCCGTGATAAACGTTGCCCACCCAATTCACCGGCGGCATCGGCAGCCGTTGAGCGTGGGAAATCGAGACTAGCGGCAAATTCGGAAACGCCGCGTAAAAGGGCTGCAGGTCGGGCAAGTCGAGCCGCCCATGCAGCGTTGTCAGAGTACGATGCGCGAAGTCACGAACGACCGGTGCGTGCATGAGGTCGATGTGAAAATGCAGGACATCGAACTCGTGCGCACGGCGTGCCACCTTCTCCAACATGATCATGTGATGCGGAAGGGCGTCCACCACGTTCGGGCTGAGCCGAAGCGCGAGGGCCGAGCACGGATCGAGTTCCGCTGCAGTGATGGAATCGCCGCTGGCGAACAAGGTGACGTCGTGGCCCTGATCGACCAGTTCCTCGGTGAGATAGGAGACAACACGCTCCGTTCCGCCATAAAGCAGCGGCGGGCAGCGCTCGGCCAGCGGCGCGATCTGAGCGATTTTCATGTGCGATCACGCGGCGCGATCGAGAGATATGCCGATTCCACTATAGCGCCGTGCTCACCCATATCGACCGCTCCTGACGCTTGTGAACGCGGAGTGGGGGCCGAGGTTGCATGCCGTGAACAGCGCCCTGGAGAAGCGTACATCCGCTAAATCCGTAGCTGTCAGTACGCTCTACCGTCGCGCTGTTTTTCCGATCAGCCGCGCTTGCACGGTATCAAACTGCCGCTTTTGAGCCAAAAAGTTCCATATCCACTAAACGCTAATCACGCTGCTTTACGCGGATTAAGCGAAGCGTGTCGTAAACCAAACTCGGGCTTGGAGCTGGGTTTGGTATGGGTGCGTTGGCAAGCAGCCTGCAAACGATGACGCGGCTACTGCCGCGCGGCGTCTGCGCGCGCGCGCTCACCTACGCCGTTCTGGCCTCGCTCTTTCCGCTCTTGGCGTTGCTCTATGTGAGCGCGACCCTAGAAGGGCCGCGTCCGCTGGCGGCGCTGGCGCTCGGCGTGACGCTGCTCAGTTTTATCGGCCTGGTGCGTTCGCTGCGGCCGATCGCTGCGATCGCAAGCATGCTTGATCGTCAAGTCCGAGAACAAGATTCCGGTCGTAGCGCGACGTCTGATGATCATCGCCAGATCATCGCCAACTTCCAGATCATCACAGCTCGGCTAGAGGCGCTCGACAAACAGGCGCAGCGCCACCCGGTCTCCGGGTTGCCAAGGCGGGAAGTTTTCTTTGAGACGGTTTCACAGGATCTGGCTTTCTGCGCGACGCCGGCTCTGCTGGGCCTAGTCCGTCTGGCGAACTACGATCAGATCGTCGCCTTCGATGTCGATGCCGCCGATCGTATTCTGGCGGCGACTGCCGCGCGCTTTACTGGTTCTGTCGGTGCAGGCCGTCCGCTCGCGCATGTCGACCGCGACTGCTTTGCTGTTTGGTTTGGCGCGGGGACGGACACGAAAGCAGCGCAGGCCGAACTGGAAGCGATCGGCTACGCGCTGATGCGCGATATCGAAGATAATGAGGCGACGGTCACGCCCGACATTCAGCTGGGCGCTGCACTCTATCCGGCCGATGCCGATGAGCCCGCCAATCTCTTGAACCGCGCCTTCGTCTCGCTGGCGCGGCCGCAGCGCACGGCCGAGGGCGCGATCGCCTTCTTCGCCAGGCCTTCACCACAAGTCGCGCGGCGGCGCTTTTCGCTCGAGCAGGATCTCCGTCACGCAATCCGGCGCAACGAACTAACACTCCAATATCAGCCCATCGTCGATCTCGCGATGGGGCGCGTCGTCGGGGCCGAGGCGCTGCTGCGCTGGCGCAACGCCAGCAACGTGATGATCTCGCCGACCCAAATCGTGCCGATCCTTGAGGACAGCGGACTGGTGCATGAGATCGGTCTTTGGACCGTCAACGCCGCCTGCCGCCAGCTGCGCGAGTGGGGCGACGCCGGCCACAATGATCTCAAGGTGGCGGTGAACATTTCGGCGCACCAGCTTCGCGATAGCTCGCTGGTCAGCGCGCTGAAACGGATGGTGGCCTCGCATGGCCTGAAGCCCTCGCAACTCGAACTCGAATTGACCGAAACCGCCGCCATGGAAGACGCGGCGCGCACGCACGCCATGTTCGAACAATTGCGCGCGGCTGGTTTTAGTCTGGCGATAGACGATTTCGGTAGCGGTTATTCGAGCTTGGCCTATCTGCGTCGCTTGCCGTTCCAGAAGCTGAAGATCGATCGCGAGTTTGTTTCTTATGTCGATCAGCGCGCCGATAGCCGCACCATCTGCAAAGCGCTCATCGATCTGACGGCGGGGCTCGAACTCGCCGTGCTTGCCGAAGGGGTTGAGCGCTTCGAAGAGGTGGAGACCTTGCACGCGCTCGGTTGCTCGACCTTCCAGGGCTACTTTTTCTCGCGCCCGCTTGTCGCGGGCGACTTTCTGAAAGCGATTTCCGACCCGGAGTGGACGGCGCGTCTTGGTTCGCCCGTGCGCCGTCAACAAGAAGAATTAAGGAGACGTCTCTCGTGATACGGCCATTCCGCGTTATGGCGGCCGCGCTTGCGGCCACGCTCGCCAGCGCATGCTCGCACATGCCCGACATCGGCAATGTGTTGCCCAACTCGTCGTCAGTGACCCCCGATCTCGCGCCGCGCGAGCGGGTGCGTGTCGCCATCGAGTTGCTCGGCGAGGGCGACGCGCGCCGCGCCGAAGCTGAACTCGAGGCGGCGCTCGAGGAGCAGCCCAATCTGCGCTCCGCTTCACGCTTGCTGGAGCAGATCAATGGCGATCCGGCTGAAGTGTTGGGCGGAGGAACGGCGCGCGCTTACACCGTTCGCCAGGGTGAGACGATGTCGGAGATCGCCCAGCGCTTTCTCGGCGACTCGCTGCTCTTTTACGCTCTCGCTCGCTACAACGATCTCGATGCGCCGAACCAACTCTCGGCTGGGCAGACGCTGATGATCCCGCGGCGCCAGGGCGTCTCCGTAGCGTCCGCGCCATCGGCAGGCGCCGAGTCTCCGGCAACGCCCAGACCAACACAGCCGCTGGCGTCCACGCCCAGCGCCAACGCCAGCCGCGCCAATGAGCTGCGCCTACAAGGGTTGCAGCACTTGAACGGCGGCAACGTCGATCGCGCGGTGGCTTTGCTGCGCCAAGCCCGGGCCCTCGACGCCAGCAATCCGGCCATACAGCGCGACCTTGATCGGGCGGTGCGGCTGCAAGCTTCGTTGGGCGGAGCCAACTAGATGAAGCTCGTCGGCAGATACCAGATCCAGGCGCGGATCGGACAGGGCGCAATGGCCAATGTCTATCGCGCCTATGATCCCGGCATCAATCGCGTGCTCGCGATCAAGGTGCTGAAGCGCGAGTATTGCCGAAATGCACAGTTTGCCTCGCGCTTTTTGCGGGAGGCGCGCGCCGCCGGCGCGCTGTCGCATCCCAACATTGTCACCATTTATGACGTCGGCGAGATCGAGGGCTTCCCCTACATCGCCATGGAATTGCTCGATGGCGCTCCGCTCGATCAGATCGCGGAGCAAAAGGGTCAGTTCCCGATCGGCGAGGTGATCGACATTGGCTGCCAGCTGGCGGAAGCGCTGCGTTACGCGCACGCCCAGGGCATCGTTCACCGCGATATAAAGCCGTCCAACATCATGCTCGGCAAGGATGGCCGCACGCTCAAGATTCTCGACTTCGGCATAGCGCGCATCGAGCAGTGCACCGAAACGCAAGCGGCCGAAATGGTGCGCACGCAAATCGGCCAGGTTGTTGGCACGCCGCGTTACATGAGCCCCGAACAGGCGCTCGGCCGCGAACTCGATGGGCGATCTGATTTGTTTTCCGTCGGCGCGCTGCTCTACGAATTGATCACTGGCGGTCCGGCTTTTAACGGCGCAAGCGCTGCGACGCTGGCGCTGCAGATCACGCAACAGGACCCCGCGCCGATCCAGGTCTCGCCGGAATGCCCGGCCGGTCTCCGTTTCATCATCGAAAAGCTTCTGTCGAAGCGTTCGGAGAAGCGCTTCGCCAGTGGCGCGGCGTTGTTGGAAGCGCTGCAGCGCGAGAAGGCGGCGTTCGAGAACACTCAGGCCGATGGCGGCAAGCGTCGGTTGCCGCTGCCGGCGCGTGCAGCGCTGCTCACCACCGCAATCACCGCCGCCGTGCTGGCGCTCGGAATCGGCTTCGTTCTGGACCGCCAATATGCGGCGATGGAGCAGGTGGCGCTCACCTCCGGCGCCTCGATCGCCTCATTCGTCGCCAGCAATGCGGCGTTGACCGCAGCGGAAAACATCGGCCTGCCGCCTGAACAGCGCGACTGGTTGCCCACGCGCGCCTTCGTCATGGCCGCTGCCGAAGATCCAAACGTCACGCAAATGCTGATCGTGGACCATGAAGGCGTCATCCAGGCCGCCAGCACACCCGATCTCGTCGGCGCGCGCTATTTGGAGCCAACCGGCCGGCGCATCGAAAGCGGGTCGACCGAAGTGACCGTAACGACGATGCGCACCTCGGACGGTGCGCAGAGTTTCCGCTTCACCCGCCCCATCGAGTACGCCGGCCATCACGTCGGCGCAGTGGAAGTCAGCGTTCTGCGCACCGCGCTCGACCAAGCCGCTTTGATCTCGCGCATCATGATGATCGGGCTTGGCCTGCTCACGCTTGTCCTGGTCGCTGGCCTCACCATCGCCGCAACCAAATGGATATTGGGGCCGGTGCGTCAGCTTCGCCTCGCGCTCCGCGATGCGGCAGGCGGCGATCTCGACTTCCGCATCTCACACCAACGACGCGACGAGTTCGGCGATCTTTTTGAGGCGTTCAACGCCTTGATGGTCGCCATGCACAAACGGATGGAAGCGGGCGGCTTCGTGCGGCCGGCGAACTTGAACGTAACCACCATTCTCGCGCCGGCCAATGAAAGTGCGGCGCCGCAAGACGAGCAACGGGGACAAGAATGGTCACTCTAAGACTGTTTCACGCCGCCGATCCGTTCCGGCCCATCGAGACGCGGGCCCTTGCCGCCGGCGTTGTGGAGATCGGGCGCGATCCTGGCGTTGATTGGCTGATCGAGGACGTTGCTTGCGAACTCTCGCGCCGTCATTGCGCGCTACGCGTCAGCGATGCCGGCGTTCACGTGCGTGACTTGAGCGCTAACGGTGTCTTCGTCGGCCAAGAACGGCGGCGCCTGCCGCGCGACGTGGAGACATTGCTGGAGGCCGATGACGCCATTCATCTCGGCCAGTTCATGATCACCGTCGATTTCGCGATGGCGCCTGCGAACGATCGCGTCGAATCGCAAGGCGGCTCCATCGATGCGCCGTTCCATTCGCCGATGTTACGCGAACCTGTACTTTCCGCGGCGGACTTCGTGGTCATCGACAATTGGGAGCGGCCGTCCCCGGCTACGCCGACGCGCGCGCCGCTACCGGACGCGGCGCTGTTGGAAGCCTTCTGCGAAGGCGCCGGACTCGATCCTTCAGTGTTTGCAGGCGAGGACCCGGCCGACGTGATGCGTCGCGCCGGCCAGGTTTATCGCCAAGCCGTGCTGGGGCTTGCCGATCTCATGGGCGAGCGCACTTCGCTCAAATCAGAGTACGAAATGAATCGCACACGTGTGTCGGCGACCGAAAACAATCCATTCAAATGGGCCGACCCCCATCGCGTCGCGGTCGATCTGCTGCGCTCGGGCAATGCGCCGTTTTTGTCTGGCGGCGCGGCTGTGAACGCCTCATTCCAGGACTTGAAGAAGCATCTCTTGTGTCTGATGGCCGGTTCACGTGCCGCGGTCGCCGCTGCCTTCGAGGGGCTGAGCCCCTCTGGCGTTGAGGAAGAAGCAAAGGGCCATACCGTTCTGCTGAAAGGCGAGGCGTGCTGGCGCGCATTCCAGAAGCGCCACGCCAGTCTGGTGGCTGACGCCCGCGAGAACGCGCAAAGCGTCATCAACCGCGCGTTCAAAACCGGTTATGAGCGCCACGTTCGCAAGCTCGATGGATTGAGCACCCTATCGTGAGCGCATCTCTTCTTGCAGCTGATGGGCCTGGCCGCGTCGAGCACCTTGCCGGCCTGAAATTTCTGTCTGTCGCGCGAAGCCATGTTGGCCACGTGCGCACGCTGAACGAAGATGCCTGTCTCAATCGTCCCGATGCCGGTCTGTGGGCGGTTGCTGATGGCATGGGCGGGCACGAACGCGGCGATGTCGCCAGCACGCGAATTGTCGATGCGCTCGCGACCGTCAAGTCCTTCGGCTCTGCCTACGCGTTTCGTGACAACGTCAACCGCACCATGGGCGAGGTGAGTGCTGCGCTGTTCGCTGAATCCGAAAACGGGACCATGGGCTCAACCGTTGTTGCGCTTCTGGCGCACCGCGGCCACTTCGCTTGCCTCTGGGCCGGCGACAGCCGCGCTTATCTCTACAGAAATGGCGTGCTCCGGCGCCTCACGCGCGATCACAGCATGGTGCAAGAGATGGTCGATGCGGGCGCGCTTTCGCCGGCCGAAGCCGCTGTGCACCCGAAGGCCAACATCATTACGCGCGCTGTGGGCGTTCAGCCGACGATCAGTCTCGATGCTGAATGCGGCGCCATCCTGCCGGGAGATCGCTTTCTTCTGTGCTCCGATGGCTTGTCCGGCTCGGTTGGCGATCGAAGCATCAGCGAAATCGTCCGCCGCGCGCCCTTAGAGTGGGCGGCGCAAAGTCTCGTCGATCAGGCCCTAGCAGCTGGCGGCCGCGACAATATCTCGGTCGTACTGATCGCCGCCGAAGCGTCGGGCTAAACGACTATCCGAGCCCTGCACGTTTTGTCGGCTCTTACTCACTTCGCTCAGAGTAAGCGGCTCTCCGAGCGTCAACGGAACCGAAGCGGCCTCCGGGCATTGGCGTGCGCACCATTTGGCGCGAAGCGCGCCTTTAGAGGACCGCTATGCCGACGCAAAAGACCTTTGGAACCGACCGCGGCGCGGGCGACGAACTCCACCAAAACGCCCCGGCGAAAGCCGATGCCGACGCGCGCTTGACCACCAATCAGGGCATTCCGGTCAGCGACAATCAAAACCAACTCAAATCTGGCGACCGCGGCCCGGTGTTGTTGGAAGACTTTGTTCTCCGCGAGAAAATCTTTCACTTCGATCACGAGCGCATTCCCGAGCGTATCGTCCACGCGCGCGGCTCGGCGGCGCACGGCTATTTCGAACTCTATGAGTCTTTGGCCGACATCACCAAAGCGGACCTGTTTCAACGCGCCGGTGAGAAGACGCCGCTGTTCACGCGTTTCTCAACCGTGGCGGGTGGCGCCGGTTCGATCGATACACCCCGCGACGTGCGCGGCTTTGCCGTGAAGTTCTACACGCAAGAGGGCAATTGGGATCTCGTCGGCAACAACATCCCGGTCTTTTTTATCCAGGACGCCATCAAATTTCCCGATCTGGTTCACGCTGTGAAGATGGAAGCCGATCGCGGTTATCCGCAAGCTGCAAGCGCGCACGACACGTTTTGGGACTTTATATCCCTGATGCCGGAATCGACTCACATGATCATGTGGGCGATGTCAGACCGCACGATCCCGCGCTCGTTCGCGACGATGGAAGGCTTCGGCGTTCACACGTTCCGCATGGTCAATGCGAAGGGCAAATCGAGCTTCGTCAAATTCCATTGGAAGCCCAAGCTCGGCTTGCAATCGACCATTTGGGATGAAGCGGTGAAGATCGCCGGCGCCGATCAAGACTATCAGCGCCGCGATTTGTTCGAGCGGATCGAGCGGGGCGACTTCCCGGAATGGGAGTTGGGCCTGCAAGTGTTTGACGAAGAGTTCGCGGAATCCTTCGAGTTCGACGTGCTCGATCCGACAAAGATCATTCCCGAAGAGGTCGTGCCGTTACGCATGGTTGGGCGGATGGTGCTCGATCGCTGGCCGGACAACTTTTTCGCGGAAACCGAACAGGCCGCCTATTGCCCCGCGAACATCGTCCCGGGCATCGACTTCACAAATGACCCGCTGCTGCAAGGCAGACTGTTTTCCTATCTCGACACCCAAAAGAGCCGTCTCGGCACGTCGAATTTCCATCAGCTCCCGATCAACGCGCCGAAGTGTCCGATGATGAACTTTCAGCGCGACGGCATGATGCAGATGGGCCTTCCCAAAGGGCGAGCCAATTACGAGCCGAACAGCTTGAATGAGGCTGGCGAACTCACGGGCCCGAGAGAATCGACCGCGCGCGGATTTCGAACGTTTGAGACGCAGGACATAGCCAACCAATCTGGCGACAAACTGCGCTTGCGGGCCGAAAGCTTCGCCGATCACTACAGCCAGGCGCGGCTCTTCTTCCGATCGCTCCACGAAGCCGAACAAGCGCACTTGGCGTCAGCTCTCGTTTTCGAGCTGTCTAGAGTGAGCTTGGTTCATGTGCGAAAGCGCGTGCTCGCAAATCTGGTGAACGTTGATCCGGACCTGGCCGCGCGCGTCGCCGATGGTTTGGCGATGGCCGTGCCCGCCGCATCGGCTGCGGCAGTGCAGCCGCAGGACCTTGATCTGTCGCCGGCGCTACGGATCATTCATGGGCCTCGCCAACACGACTCGCTCGAAGGCCGCTGCGTCGGCATTGTGATCGCGGACGGAACGGATGGCGTCGACCTCGATGCCGTCGTCGATGCCGTCACCGCCGCCAAGGCCAAGCCATTCGTGATCGCGCCCAAGGTGGGCGGCGCCAAGCTCAAGGGTGGCAAGATGCGGGTAGCTGACGGTCAGTTGGCGGGCTCGCCCTCCGTGCTTTTCGATGCCGTTGCGATCGTGCTGTCGGCTGAAGCTGCTGACCTGATGACGAAAGAAGCGGCAGCGGTTCAGTTTGTCATGGACGCGTTCGGGCATCTCAAGGCGATTGGCGCGAGCGAGGGCGCACAAGCGTTGCTCGACAAGGCCGGTGTGGAGCCTGATGAGGGTGTGACGGGACTGGATGACGCGTTCATTGAGGCGGCGAGCCAGCGGTTCTTTGAGCGTGAGCCGAACCTCCGTACGCTGGCTTAGGCATGAACCTCGCGGAGCGACTTGATCTACGCGGCGGGCGCAATTGTTGGCGCGAGGCGCCAAGCCAATACGAGCCGGATCAGCTGCCGCAGTCGTGCGATGTCGTCATCATCGGCGCCGGTGTCATGGGTGCGTTGGTATCTCAACGCCTCGCGGCGGAGGGGTTTGACGTCACGCTGCTGGATCGGCGCGCGTCGTCAACTGGCGCGACCGCGGCTTCGACCGCGCTCGTCATGTGGGGCGCCGACGTTCCGTTGACACACTTGGCGCGCGCGATTGGTGTGGAAGAAGCGATGCGGCGTTGGCGGCGCGTGTTCAGTGCTGTCGAGTTGTTGAATCATCGGATCGCGACACTCACGCTTGACTGCGGCTGGCGGGCTCGTCCGGAGCTTTATCTCGCCGGCGACGTGCTCGACCCCGATTCACTGAAGCAAGAAGCGGCAGCGCGTGTCTCCGCGGGATTGCCTTCTGAGTTTATGGAGGCGGCTACGCTTGGTGAGCGGTTCGACATTGCGCCTCGTGATGGACTGCTCTCGAGCGGCAGCTTCGAGGTCGATCCGGTCGCTTTAACCTTGGGCATGATCAAAGCAGCGCGCAGCGCGGGCGCGAAGCTGTGCTATCCGTATGAAGTTGAGCGTCTTGAGCTGGCGCCAGAAGGTGTCCGCGTCCACTGCGAGAACGGCGCCGACATCAGGGCAAAGCATGTGGTGCTGGCCACCGGTTATGAGGCGGCTAGGTTGTTTTTGCCCGAAGCCTTTTCGCTTTCATCGAGCTACGCCATTGCGAGCAAGCCGGGCGAAGCGCCGGCATGGTGCGAAAACGCGTTGATCTGGGAATCATCGGACCCGTACCTTTATGCGCGCGCAACCACGGACGGCCGCATCATCGTCGGCGGCGAGGACGAGGATTTCGTCGATGCGATGAAGCGTGACGCCTTGATACCGGAGAAGCAGGCCGTTCTCGCGGCGAAGGCGGCATTGATGCTGCAACGTGACGACATCCAATTCGATTGCGCATGGGCGGCCACATTCGGCGGTTCGCCGGATGGGCTGCCGGCCATTGGCCGCGCCCAGACTATGGCTCGCGTTTTGCTGGCTTATGGTTATGGCGGCAATGGCGTGACTTTCGCAGCGCTAGGCTCGGAGATGGTCAGAGCTCTGATACGTGGCGAAGATGATCCTGATGTATCGTGCTTCGATCCATATCGAGCGTTCGGACAACAAGACGAACGCTAGACCTCGTCCGTTACCACCTTAAAGCCCGTCAGATTGGCCGTGCCATAGGTGGTGGCGATCGCCGTATCTGTGGCATCGCGTCCGCGGGCGATGAGGATGCGGCCGATACGGGGCGTGTTGTGGCGCGCGTCGAAGGTGTGCCACTCGCCATCGAGATAGGCTTCGAACCATGCGCTGAAATCCATCGGCGCATCGACGGGCGGGATTCCGATGTCGCCCAGATAGCCGGTGCAATAGCGCGCTGGCACGCTCATGCAGCGGCACAAGGTGACCGCGAGATGTGCGAAATCGCGGCAGACGCCCAAGCCTTCTTCGTGCGCTTCCCAGGCAGTGCGTGTGGCGCGCGCGTGCGGATAGCCGAACTTGATGCGATCGTGCGTGTAGTCGACGATGCGCTGAACCCGCGCCCATCCCGGCGGCGTGCTGCCGAACATCGACCACGCGAATTCACTCATGCGATCGGTCTCGCAATAGCGGCTGCCCAACAGATAGAGCATCACATCATCCGGCAGAGCCTCAACTGTTGTGAGTTTGGCGTCCGGGAGAACCCGGTCGGGCAGGCCCGTATCCTTGATGAGAAAGTCGCTGGAAAAAGTGGTCGAACCCGCCGGCAACAACACGCGGATGCAGATGTTTCCGAAGGAGTCGAGATACTGCCCCATCGCCGCGCCGCGATCGTTGCTCAGCGTGTCGGGCGTCAGCAGATCGTCGCGGCGGCTTGGATGGACGTTTAGCGTGAGGACAGCCGATGCCGGCGCGGGGCATTCGTAGGTGATGTCAAAGCCGGCTCGAATGCGCATTGTGCCTCCAGAACATGGACACTGGGCAACGCGCGAACCTAACGCCAGTTGCTTTTGTGCCTACGGTTTATTCTGAGTGCTGCGGCGGCTCCGCCGACGTCTTCGCCGGTCATGGCGCCTCACAAACTGGCGCCGAAGCGCTGTTGGGTTGATGCCGCCGCAGCTCCATTCCCGCAGCGTATGAAAATTCACCACGTTTTGCCCGTTCGGCACGCCGTCGCGGCGTGTTGGATTGCTCCTTGCACGGCGCGTCGATACTGAGAAGGCTCGGCGAAAGGGTGAGAAGCGATGTCAGGGCTTGGAGCAGTGCGCGCGCGCGACGCCGGGCTTCCGCTCGCCGTCGACCTCGACGGCACGCTGATCCGCGGCGATCTCTTTGTCGAAGCGATGTTGCGCTACGTGGCTGCGTCGCCGCTCCGGGTGTTTACCCTGTTGGGTTGGCTGATGCGCGGGCGTGCTTACGCCAAGGCGCAACTGGCCCAAGCGGCGCCGTGCGATCCGGGTCTGTTGCCATATGAGCCGGCTTTCCTGGAATGGCTCGCCGCCGAACGCGCCGCCGGGCGCACGATCGTGCTAGCCACCGCCTCGAATCAGCGCGACGCCGAGCGGGTCGCCCAGCATGTCGGCCTGTTCGACCGCGTCTTCGCTTCGGATGAAACCATCAATCTCAAATCCCGCCGCAAAGCCGAGGCGCTGCGCGCGGCGTTTCCAGACGGCTTCGTCTATGCAGGCAATGAGAGCGCTGACCTGAGAGTTTGGCGCGCTGCCAAGGCGGCCGTGGTCGTCAACGCCAGCGCCGGGCTTGCGCGTCGCGCTGGGCGTGAGTTCGAGGTTGAGCACACGGTGCCGCCGCAGGGCGGCATGGTGAAGGCGCTCATCAAAGCCATTCGCCCGCAGCAATGGGCGAAGAACGTGCTCGTCTTCGTGCCGATGCTGGTGGGGCAAGGCTGGTTCGACCAGAGCGCTTGGATCAACGCCTTCATCGCCTTCTTCGCCATGAGCTTTGCGGCGTCGAGCATCTATCTGATCAACGACGCCAGCGACATCGACGCCGATCGTCGTCACCATCGCAAACGCACGCGGCCATTTGCGAGCGGTGCTCTGTCGCCGATGGTCGGTTTGCCGATCTCTGCGCTGCTTGCAGCTGGCGGCCTGTTACTCGGCGCGCTCGTCGGCGCGCTGTGGCTCGTCGCGGCCTATATGATCGCGAATGCGTTCTACACCTTCTGGCTGAAGACCAAGCAGATCGCCGACGTCTTCACGCTGGCGGGCCTTTATATCATTCGCGTTGTGCTCGGCGGCGTGGCGACTGGTTTTCTGGCGTCGTCTTGGCTGCTCGCCTTCTGCGGCTTTTTCTTCTTCAGCTTGGCGCTCTGCAAGCGCGTGACGGAAGTGGATACGGCCGCAGTCGGCGGCGGCGTTGGCTTGAGCCGGCGCGGCTATCGCGCCACCGATGGCTCGATCCTGAAGATGATGGGCGTCGCTTCGGGCTTTCTTTCTTGCCTCGTGCTCGCGCTCTACATCCAGAGCGATATCGCGACGGCCTCGCACTATCGCTGGCCGCTTTTGCTGTGGCTGTTGCCGGCGAGCGTTATGTATTGGTTCTGCCGTGTCTGGTTGTTGACCGAGCGCGGCAAGGTGCACGACGACCCGCTGGTCTGGGCGTTCCGAGACCGCGTGTCGTGGATTCTCGGCGCCATCGCAGCCGCCGGCCTTGCGGGCGCAGTGTTGCTGGAGCCGCTGGCGATCGCGCAGTAGTTAGCGCCAGATTGCTGGCAGCGTCAGCGACAGCGCCGGGATGAACGTCACCAGCAAGAGCACGGTGATCGCGGCCAGATAGAACGGCCAGATCGACTTCATCGCCTCCGCCACGGTGATCCGCCCGATCGCCGAGCCGACGAACAGCACCGATCCTACCGGCGGTGTGATAAGCCCGATGCCCGCAGCCAGCACTAGGATCACGCCGAAATGCAGTGGCGCGACCTCATAAGCGCGCGCGACCGGCAGGAAGATCGGCGTGCAAATGATGATCATCGGGGCGAGATCCATGAACGTGCCCAGCACCAGCAGCACGCCCAGGATCATCAGCAGCACCAGCACCTTTTCGTCGGTGACGGCCTGCAGCGCCTCAACCGCCATGGCCGGGATTTCGAGATAGGCCATCAGCCAACCGAACGCGCCAGCCGCGCCGATCACGAACAGCACCGCGCCCGAAGAGCGCGCCGCGTGCGCGACGGCGCCAAAGAAGGCGTTCATCCCCATGCCGCGATAGACCAGGAAGGTGACAGCGAGCGCATAGAGCACCGCGACCGACGCGCTTTCCACCGCTGTGAAGATGCCGGCGCGGATGCCGCCGAAGATCACGAAAATAAGCAGAAGGCCTGGAATGGCCGCGATCAGGCGGACGCCGATCGCGCCGAAGCCGGGGAAGGGCTCGGTCGGGTACTTGCGCGCGCGCGCCAAAAAGTAGGCCGCGAGCATGATTGAAAGCGCGAGCAGGAGCGCTGGCACTATGCCCGCTGCGAATAGGTCCGCAATCGAAACGCCGCCGCCTGCGATGGCGGAATAGAGAATGAGATTGTGCGACGGCGGCAAAAGCAGCGCCACCAATGCCGCCGAAACCGTGACGTCGACGGCGTAATCCTTGGAGAAGCCGCGCTTTTCCATTTGCGGGATCATAGTCGAGCCGATGGCGGAGACGTCGGCCAACGCCGAACCGGAAACGCCGCCGAATAAGGTCGAGGCGACGACGCTGACTTGCCCCAAGCCGCCACGCAAATGGCCGACGAGCGAGGAGGCAAGCGAGATCAGCCGCTCCGATATGCCGCCACGCAGCATCAATTCGCCGGCGAAGATGAAGAGCGGAATCGCTAGCAGCGAGACTTTGTTGAAGCCCGAGCCGACTTGCTGGACCACGACGATTGGCGGAATGCCAAGATAGACGAGCGTTGCGACAGTTGCGGCAGCGATCGCGAACGCCACCGGTACGCCAAGGATAAGAAGCAGCGCGAAAGCGCCGAAGAGGACCGCGATTTCCATCAGGCGTGCTCCTCGGCCAGATAGTCACCTGCGATGAGACGCTCGAGCGCGAAGAGTGCGATCAGGCCGCCGCCGAGGCAGAGGCCGATATAGGAAATGCCCTCAGGCAGCGGCGCGCCAGCCATTGGCACATTCCAGCTGTCGAGCATGAGCAGGCCGCCATACCAAGCGAGCGCCGCGCCAAAGACGAGCGCGATCAGGCGCGCCAAGAGTTTTAAAAAGGCGCGTACCGGCGGCGGCGACATCTCGACCAAAGTCGGAAAGTTGAAATGGCTTTCGCGCCGGACCGCGACCGCGGCGCCGAAGAGGGCGGCGACGCTCATCAGCGTCAGCGCGACTGGCTCGGTCCAGCCCGGTGAATCGTTCAGCGCATAGCGGCCGATAACTTGCCAGGCCAACACCAGCACGAGCACGCATAGGCACGTGCCCGCGACGATGATGGTGAGCCTGGCGAGCGCGCCGAAGGCGGCGCCCAAAGCGCTGGATTGAGCCATGTCCTCCCCACGTTCTTCGTGCCGCCGTTCGGCGATCGTTATGCGTGCGCGTCGATGCGCCGGATGGTGTTCGCGATGTTTTCGTTGGCCAGCCAGCGGCGCTTCATCGGCTCGACGGCGCGGCGGAAGGCGTCCTTGTCTGCCTCGTTGTAGTTCACGCCCGCGTCGAGCACCGTTTGGCGCGCAGCGGCCTGCTTCGTATCCCAGAGACCCCGCATGATGGCGACGGATTCCGCTGCCTTGGCGCGGAAGAGATCTTGGTCGATGCGCGCGAGCGCATCGTAGCGCGCTTTCGACATCAGCAGCGCTTCAGGAGCGCAGCAATGGTCGGTCTGCGACCAGTAGCGCGCCACCTCGTATTGCCGCGTCGATTGGAACGTCGCCCAATTGTTCTCCGCCGCATCAATCAGATGCGTTTGCAGGCCGGTGAACACTTCCCCGAAGGGGATCGGCGTTGAGTTGGCGCCCATTGCGTCGAGCATTTCCATGAAGATGTCGGCGCGCGGCACGCGGACTTTGAGACCGCGCATGTCATCGGGCGTATGGATGGGGCCTCGCGCATTGTAGATTGAGCGCATGCCGGAATCGTAGAAGGCGAGACCAATCAAGCCGCGCCGTTCGAAGGCCGCCAAGATCTCGCGCCCGATCGCGCCGTCGCAGACGCTGCGCATATGCGCTTCATCGCGAAAGACGTAAGGCAGCGCCAAGGGCTGCGTCGCCGGGAACATGTTGTTGACGGCGCCGAGATAGACGCGGGCGATATCGAGCACTTGAAAGCGCGCGAGATTGACAGTGTCTGTCTCGGAGCCAAGTTGGCCTGATGGATAGAGCCGGAAGTTGATCCGCCCATCGGTCTCGCGCGAAATTTCATTCCCCATCCAGCGCACGGCTTCAACGGTGGGATAATCGCTCGGGTGCACATCGACGGCGGTGATGGCGGCGCCCGCGCTGTGCTGCTGTGCGAACGCTACGCCAGCGCCGGCAAGAGCAAGGCCGCCTGTCGCCGCCAGCGCCCGCCGCGTAATCATGAGAAGCCTCGCCCGCTCGCCGCCGCTTTCACGGCCGTGCAGAGGATATCGCCCGAGCCGTTGAAGCTCACGCGCGAATGCTGGCCGATGCGGATGTCGTGCACGCCGGTGACGGCGCCGGTGGAGACCAATTGCCCGGCGCGCAGCGGTTTTCCCCGCTCGGCAAGGTGGCGAACTAGGAAGAGCAGCGCATCGAGCGGGCCGTCAGGCGCGTCGCTTGCGCCGCCAGCGCCGACGGATTTGTCTTCGATGAAGGTCTCGCAGGTCACGCCTTGCGCCAGTTTCGCGCGCCAGTTCGGCACTTCCGGCCCGAGGATGAGGCCATGGTTGTTGCCGAAATCGGCGACGACGACGGTGGCGCCAAGATCGTTGATGTTGGCGAGCGGGCTGCCTGCGGTCTCCACGCCGACATGCATCGTCTCGATCAACGCCGATGCTTCATCGACGGTCCAGTCGAGCTTGTCGGCCGGCGCGTCCTTGCCGATGCGGAAAACGTACTCGGCTTCCACCGCTGCAAAGCCGCGGTCGAACACCGGAAAATCCACCGCCACACCATTGGCGACCCAGACATTGCGCCGAAAGATCGGCCCGGCGAGGCGATCAGCGCCCAGGCTTGCGACCTGCGGCGGCTGCACGCGGCCGATTTTCCAGCCGGCCACTTCGTCAGGCCAAAGCGCAATGGCCTCGTCCTGGATTTTGTAGCTGGTGGCGAGGTCGTGGGGCTGCTCGCCTGGAAAGCGGTCGAGCGGTCGCGCCTCCTGGCGCGCGGCCACGAAGGCGTCAGCGATGGCACGCGTAGAGCTGATTACGCCGGACACCTCTGCCTCCCGCCGGCTTCGGGCCGGTCTGCGGGATGCCTAACAGACACCGGTGTCATTAGCAATCGGGAGCCGCTGTGAGGCGTGTCAGGCGGCCCAGAACACCTCAACCGGGGGCATGCCGGGCGCAAAGAGTGCGGCTGCCGGGGCGTCTTGCTGGGTCAGCGCCTGCTCAAGCCGGGCGAGTTTGTCGGTACCAGTAATGAGTAGCAAAAGCCGCCCGGCGCGCGCGACCGCCTTGCGCGTCAACGTCAGGCGCTCGGCGCTGCCTTGCGCCTGCGGCGCGTGCACGGCGATCACCGAACGTGTGGTTGCTGGATCAAGCGCTGCGTCCGCCGACCCGGCAAACCAGGACGCCGTGTGTCCATCCGCGCCCATTCCCATCAGGGCGATGTCGATGTGGAGGTGTTCGTAGAGCACGTCGGCGAAGTCCGCCGCTCGCTCGACGGTGTCCGCGGCGAAGTACATCGGTTTAAGCTGTGCTCCTGCCGCAAACGCCGGCGCCAGCGTGGTCGCGATCATGCTTTCGTTCGATGCGGGGTTGGAGAGCGGCACGAAACGCTCGTCCACCAGTCCGAACGTGATTTTCGGCCATTCCAACGGCAGCGCGGCCAGCGCGCGATAAGCGGGCGCCGGAGTGCCGCCGCCGGAGAGCACGGCGCATGCAGCGCCACGGCGCCCAATCGCGTCGGTCAACGCATCGGCCAGATGCTGGGCGGCGCCCTGCATCAGCGCCTCGCGCGTGTCGAACTTGGTGAGTTTGAGCATCAGCCCTTATCGGCCAGCAGCGCTCTCAGCGTTTCCGCCGCTTGCTCGCCGTATTGATCGTGCGCCAGCGCGTATGCCGCGAAGGCCTGTAAATAGCCGATTTTGTCGCCACAATCGTAGGTGCGGCCTTCGTATTCGTAGGCGTGGAAGGTTTGCGATTGCATCAGCCGCGCCATCGAGTCGGTCAGCTGAATCTCGTTGCCCGCGCCGGGGCCCTGGCTTTCGAGCAGCGCGAAAATCTCCGGCTGCAGGATGTAGCGGCCGCTGATAAACAGGTTCGACGGCGCTTCCTCGCGCTTGGGCTTTTCGACCATGCCCTTCATCTTGATCAGCCGCCCATCGCGGCTCTCGGGCGTGATCACGCCATAGCGCTCCGGCGTACCGGTCGGCTCCACCGCGATCAGATTGCCGCCAACGCGATTGTAGGCGTCCACCATCTGCTTCAAGCAACCAGGCTCAGCCATCATCAGCATGTCAGGCAGCATCACCGCGAACGGCTCGTCTCCGACAATGTCGCGCGCGCACCAGACCGCGTGTCCAAGCCCGAGCGCTGCTTGCTGGCGCACGAAGCTCATCGACCCTGCTGCGCGGATCGGGCTTCGCACCTCGTTAAGCTCGGTTTCCTTTTTCTTCGCTTCGAGTGTTACTTCGAGTTCATACGCGCGATCGAAATAGTCCTCGATCGCGCCCTTATTACGCCCCGTGACGAAGACTATGTGCTCGATGCCGGCGGCGATTGCTTCGTCGACGACGTACTGAAGCGCCGGCTTGTCGAAGACGGGGAGCAGCTCTTTTGGGATAACTTTGGTCGCTGGCAGCACTCGGGTACCGAATCCGGCGACCGGGAGTACCGCTTTCCGTAGCGGTCGGTGAGAGCCTGGAACGCTAGCCATTGTGTTCCTTTTTGCCGCGCCGCAGCACGAGCGTGCCGGGCACTGGTTAGAGCCGATGCAGGGCGCCCTCGCAACAGGCAGTGAACGTCAGATTCGGCTTGAATTCAGGATTATCGGTTACGATCTGGGTCAAGCCGCGAAAGTCGGTGTGTGGGGTGTTCGGAGACGTGACGGTTGTCACGGACGAATTCTCTTCGGCGCCGCAAAGTAGGGTTTGCCATCCTGGCAACCTTTTGTTAACAGACCGCGCTTCCGGTCCGGGAGATTTTCCGAAATGTCGTCGTCTCAAACGCAAGCCATCCGTCGCATGGTCGTGGGCAGCTTTGCTGCCGGCGTCAGCGCGATGCTGCTTGTCGGTCTCGTCGCGCCGATCGCGATGAAGGGCGGCCTTTCGGTGCGCGACGCCTTCGCCGCAACGATCGAGCAGCGCCAGCCCGCCATCGAGCCGCTCGATGTCGCCGCCATTGAAGCGCAATTGGCTGAGGCTGACCGCCTGATGTCAGACATGCGCGCCTCCACCAGCGACGAAGTGGTCATGCTGCAGCGCCTCGCGCGCTAAGCACTCAACACCAGTTTTCGAAGGGCGCGCTCTGCGGAGCGCGCTCTTTTCGTTTGGGCCTAGAGGATCGACTGCCCCGTCGATTTCCAGTCCTTCGTGAACGCCTCCAATCCAGCGTCCGTGAGGATGTGCTTGTAGAGGCTCTTGAACACAGCCGGGGGGATTGTCGCGCAATCGGCGCCCGCGATGGCGGCGTCTTTCACATGATTGGCTGAGCGGATCGAGGCGGCGAGGATCTGCGTCGGATACTCGTAATTGTCATAGATGGCGCGGATTTCGCGGATCAGCTGCATGCCGTCTTGGCCGTTATCGTCGAGCCGGCCGAGGAAGGGCGAGATGAACGTCGCGCCGGCCTTGGCCGCGAGCAGCGCCTGAACGGCGGAGAAGCATAAAGTCACGTTGCAGGGATGGCCTTCCTCCTCGAGTGTCTTGCACGCCTTCAAGCCCTCGACGGTCAGCGGCAGCTTCACGACGATGTTGTCGGCCAGTCCACGCAACTTGCGTCCTTCTTTCAGCATCGTCGCAGCGTCCTGCGCCACCACCTCAGCGCTGACCGGACCCGGCACAGCGGCGCAAATCGCCTTCAGCGTCTCGAAGAAGTCGCCGCCAGATTTGGCGATCAGCGAGGGGTTGGTGGTGACGCCGTCGACCAGGCCGGTCTCAGCGAGCGCGGCCAGCTCCTTGGCGTCCGCGGTATCGATGAAAATCTGCATCAAATGCTCCCTGCCGCATTCCCGCAGGCGGTCTGCGCTGATAGCGAAATGGTCAGTCCAGGCAAAGCGCCCGAATCGGCGCTACACACCCTGGACAAGGATACCTCATGAGCAACAGCGAACAGATCGAAGGCGTTCCCGCGCAAGACCTCGCCAACGCCATCAGGGCCCTGGCGATGGACGCGGTGGAGCAGGCCAAGTCCGGTCACCCCGGCATGCCGATGGGCATGGCCGACGCTGCGACCGTGCTGTTCTCGAAATTTCTGAAATACGACCCCAGCGAACCGAACTGGGCCGACCGCGACCGCTTCGTGCTCTCCGCCGGTCACGGCTCGATGCTGCTCTACGCGCTGCTCTATCTCACCGGCTATGCCGATATGACGCTCGATGAGATCAAGCGCTTCCGTCAGCTTGGCTCGAAGACGGCCGGTCACCCGGAAAACTTCCTCGCCTCCGGCATCGAGACGACCACTGGCCCGCTCGGGCAGGGCCTCGCTAACGCTGTCGGCATGGCGATGGCGGAGGCGCATCTCAATGCGCGGTTCGGCGATGATCTCGTCGATCACCGCACTTGGGTCATCGCCGGCGACGGCTGCCTCATGGAAGGCATCAGCCAGGAGGCCATCGCGCTCGCGGGACGCCAGAAGCTCAACAAGCTGATCGTGATCTGGGACGACAACTCGATCTCGATTGATGGCGCGGTCTCGCTCTCGGATAACACGGACCAAAAAGCGCGCTTCGCCGCGAGCCAATGGAACGTGCTCTCGTGCGACGGGCACGACATGACCTCCGTCGAAAAAGCCTTCGCCGCGGCGATAGCGTCCGACAAGCCAGTGCTGATTGCTTGCAGGACGACCATCGGTTTCGGCTCGCCGAAAAAAGCCGGCACGTCCAAGGCGCATGGCGAACCGCTTGGTGCGGAAGAAATCGTTGTCACGAAAGCCAAGCTCGGCTGGGCGCATGGGCCATTTGAAATCCCAGACAACATCCTGAACGCCTGGCGCAAAATCGGCGCGCGCGGCGCGGCCAAACGCGAAGCGTGGGCCAGCGGCTTGAAGCGTCACGCCCAGCGCGACGCTTTCGCCGCCGCGATGAGCGGCGCTAATGTGGACGCGGCGATTGCAGCGCTTGGCATGCATGCGGCGAAAATGGCGAGCGAGAAACCATCGCTCGCGACGCGCGCCGCATCGGGCCACGCCATCGACGCGATGTTCGAAGCGTGCCCCGAATTGCTCGGCGGCTCGGCCGATCTCACCGGTTCGAACAACACGCTGGCGAAAGGCTCGACGGATTTCACCCCGGAGAACCGCGCTGGCCGTTATGTGCGCTATGGCATCCGCGAACATGGCATGGCGGCGGCGATGAACGGCATGGCGCTGCATGGCGGCGTCATCCCGTATGGCGGCACGTTTCTGAGCTTCGCCGACTATTCGCGCCCCGCCATCCGCCTCGGCGCGCTCATGGGCATCCGCGTCATCCACGTGATGACGCACGATTCCATCGGCCTCGGCGAAGACGGCCCGACGCACCAGCCGGTGGAACAGATCGCCGCCTTGCGCGCGATCCCCAACCTGATGGTCTTCCGCCCCGCCGATGCGGTCGAAGCCGCCGAGTGCTGGCAAGCGGCGCTGCTCACTGAAGACGCTCCAAGCATCCTGGCGCTCTCGCGCCAAGCCACGCCGGCGCTACGCACTGACGCCAGCGAAAACATGAGCGTGCGCGGCGCTTACGAATTGCTGCCGGCCGAAGGCGGCGAAAGCCGCGTCGCGATCTTCGCTACCGGCTCGGAAGTCGGGCTCGCGGTCAAGGCGCGCGAGCTGCTGCAAGCCGAAGGCATCCCCACGCGCGTTGTCTCCGCGCCGTGCTTCGAGCTTTTCGAACTGCAAGACGACGCCTACCAAGACGCCGTCTGCGGCGACGACGACGAAGTCAAAATCGGCTGCGAAGCCGCCATCGGGCAGGGCTGGTTCGAAGCGTTCGGGCTCGATGCGTTCGTGGGCATGAGCACGTTCGGAACTTCAGCGCCAGCGAAGGATGCGTACGCGCATTTTGGCATTACGGCTGAAGCGATCGCTGAGGCGGTTAAGGATTTGCTGTAGGGGGCCGCCGCATTTCGCCACCAGCGGACAACCACTCCTTGCGGCGCGCGTCGATCAGAATAACAATCAGCGGCATGAAAAGCCGCACCGTCCCATTTCTCACTCTCGCTTTAGGCGCTTTCGCTTTGGGCTGGTCGTTGCGAGGCGTGGACGGCACTGACGCCTTCTGGCCACTGGTTGTGGTTGCTGTGGTCGCGGCGCTCGTGGGTTGGTTGGTCCACTGGAAATCAAAAAGGACAACTTCCTAGTTGGCGTCTTCTTCAGCTTGGGCGGCGAGCAGACATCCGTCATTCCGGGGCATCGGGTAGCGATGAACCCGGAACGGCGAGAGTTGCGTGATCAGCGGGGAGCTGCGCTAATCACAGCCACGATCTTCTCAGCCGCATCCGCCGGCGACATCGCGGCGGCATCAATGCGGATCTCCGGCTTCTCCGGCGGCTCGTATGGAGAGTCTATCCCGGTGAAGTTCTTCAGCTCGCCAGCGCGCGCTTTCTTGTAGAGGCCCTTCACATCGCGCGCTTCCGCGACCGCTAGCGGCGCGTCGATGAAAATCTCGAAGAACTCGCCCTCATGCGCGAGTTTGCGCGCCATTTCACGTTCGGCGCGGAAGGGGGAGATGAACGAGACGAGCACGATCAGGCCCGCGTCCGCCATTAGCTTCGCCACCTCGGCGACGCGGCGAATGTTTTCGACGCGGTCGGCTTGCGTGAAGCCGAGATCGCGGTTGAGGCCGTGGCGTAAATTGTCGCCGTCGAGCATCACGGTGTGGCGGCCCATGGCGTGGAGTTTCTTCTCCACCATGTTGGCGATGGTCGATTTGCCGGCGCCGGAAAGGCCGGTGAACCAGAGGATGGCCGGGCGCTGACCTTTGATTGCGGCGTGTGCGTCGCGATCGATCTCAAGCGCTTGCCAGTGCACGTTCTGTGAACGCCGCAGCGCGAAATGGATGAGCCCGGCGCCGGCCGTCTCGTTCGTCTCCGGATCGATCAGAATGAAGCCGCCCGTCTCTCGGTTCTGCTCGAACGCGTCGAACGGGATGGCGCGGTCGAGGCTGACATTGCAAACCGCAATGCCATTGCTCTCAATCTGACGCGCCGGCGTCGGCTCGAAGGTCTCGATATCGATGCCGTGGCGAATGTCGGTGATCGTGGCGTTTGCGGTCGCGGCGCCGATCTTCAAAGCGTAGCGACGACCGGGATAGAGCGGCGTGTCGCTCATCCAGATGATCGTCGCCTGGAACTGATCGGCGATTTCGCAAGGCGCATCCGCCGCCGCGATCACATCGCCGCGCGAGCAGTCGATCTCGGCATCCAGCGTCAGCGTCACCGATTGGCCCGCCACCGCGCGTTTCAGCTCGCCATCCGCCGTAACGATCCGCGCTACATTCGCGGTGCGCCCTGACGGCAGCACGCGCACCGTGTCGCCCGGCTTCACGCTGCCCGCGCTCAAGCGCCCAGCGAAGCCGCGAAAATCCTGGTTCGGCCGCGCCACGCTCTGCACCGCCATGCGCAAAGGTTGATCGCGTCGAAACGCATCGCGCGGCTCGGCGCCTTCGAGTAACTCGATCAAAGTCGGCCCGTCGTACCAAGAGGTCGCCGCGCTCCGCGACGCGATGTTGTCGCCGCTGACGCCGGAGACGGGGATCGCAGCAAGGCGCGGCAGATCGAGTCCGCCAGCGATCGCCACGAAATCGGCAACGATCTTGTCGTAAGCGGCCCGTTCGTAGCCGATCAGATCCATCTTGGTGATGGCCAGCACAACCTGCTTCACGCCCATCAGCGAAAGCACAAAGCCATGCCGTCGCGTCTGCGTCAGCATCCCCTTGCGCGCGTCGATCAGCAAGATGGCGACATCCGCGTTCGACGCCGCCGTCACCATGTTGCGTGTGTACTGCGCATGGCCCGGCGCGTCGGCGACAATGAATTTGCATGTGTCGGTGGCGAAGTAGCGATAGGCGACGTCGATGGTGATGCCTTGCTCGCGCTCAGCCATTAGGCCGTCCACGAGCAGCGCGTAGTCCAGCTCACCGCCACGGGTGCCCACGTTCTTGGAGTCGCGCGCTAAAGCTTCCAGCTGATCATCCGGGATCGTGCCGAGATCGTGCAGCAGCCGGCCGATCAAGGTCGACTTGCCGTCATCGACGGAGCCGCACGCCACCAGGCGCAGAAGCGTCTTCTCGCGGGCCATCAGAAATAGCCCTCTTGCTTCTTCTTCTCCATGGAGGAGGGCGTATCGGCGTCGATCAAGCGGCCTTGCCGCTCGCTCGCGCGCGAACTTTCGATCTCGCGGATGATGTCGCTGACATTCGCCGCTTCGCTCTCTACGGCGCCGGACAGCGGGTAACAGCCGAGCGTGCGAAAACGCACGCGCCGCGTTTCGATTTTCTCGCCCTTCTCCAGCCGCATGCGCTCGTCATCGGCCATCAACCACGTGCCGCTGCGTGCGACGACTTTTCGCTCCGCCGAGAAATAGAGCGGCACGACCTCGATCTTCTCCGCCTCGATGTAGTGCCAGACATCAAGCTCGGTCCAATTCGAAAGCGGGAAGACGCGGAAGCTTTCGCCGGCGCGCTTGCGCGTATTGTAGAGGCTCCACAACTCAGGCCGCTGGGTTTTTGGATCCCACCGTTGATGTTCCGAGCGCAGGGAGAAAATGCGCTCCTTGGCGCGGCTCTTCTCCTCATCGCGCCGCGCGCCGCCGATGGCGGCGTCGAACCCGTTCTCGCTCAGCGCGCGCCGTAAGCCTTCGGTTTTCCAAGCGTTCGTGTGCGCTTCCGAGCCATGGTCGAACGGATTGACGCCCTTCGCCACCGCATCCGGATTGCGATAGACGATCATCTCATGCGCCGCTGCCACCTTGTCGCGCATCGCGTACATGTCGCGGAACTTCCAGGTCGTATCGACATGCAGCAGCGGAAACGGCAGTGCGCCCGGGAAGAACGCCTTCTTCGCCAGGTGCAGCAGCACGTTACTGTCTTTGCCCATGGAATAGAGCATCACCGGCCGCTGCGTTTCAGCCGCCGCTTCGCGCAGGATGTGGATGCTCTCGGCTTCGAGCGTTTGTAAGTGCGTGAGGCGCGCCTCAGACGCCATGATAGCTCCGGTACCAATCGACGAAGCGGCCAATGCCAACCTCGATTGGTGTCTTAGGCGCAAATCCGACGTCGCGCACGAGGTCGTCTACATCGGCATAGGTTGCCGGCACATCGCCGGGCTGGATCGGCATGAAATTCTTGATCGCGGTCTTGCCGGTCGCTTGTTCGATCACTTCGATCAGCCGCATCAGCTTCACCGGCGCGTTGTTGCCGATATTGTAGATGCGGTACGGTGCGTTCGATGTGGCGGAATCCGGATTTTGGCTGTCCCAATCCGGATTGACTGCAGCTGGTTGCTCGCCCACGCGCGCGACGGCCTCGACGATATCGTCGACATAAGTAAAATCGCGCTGCATCTCGCCATTGTTGTAAACGTCGATCGGCTGGCCAGCGAGGATGGCCTTGGTGAAGAGATAGACTGCCATGTCCGGCCGGCCCCAAGGTCCATAGACCGTAAAGAAACGCAGCCCCGTCACCGGCAGCCGGTAGAGGTGCGCATATGAATGCGCCAGCAGCTCGTTGGCTTTCTTGGTCGCCGCATAGAGGCTGACCGGGTGATCGACGTTCTGGTGCACCGAGAACGGCATCTTCGTCACCGCGCCATAGACGGAGCTGGACGACGCAAACACCAGATGCTTCACGCCGCCATGGCGGCAGCATTCGAGAATGTTGACGAAGCCATCGAGGTTCGAGCGCACGTAAGCGTGTGGGTTCTGTAGCGAGTATCGCACGCCGGCTTGCGCCGCGAGATTGTGCACTAGGTCGAACTTATGCGTGTCGAACAGCGCCTTGAGCGCCGCCATGTCTGCTAAATCAATCTCGGCGAAGCTGAAGGCTGGATAAGCGCTGAGCGCTTCAAGTCGCGCGCGCTTCAGGTTCACATCGTAATAGTCGTTCAAATTGTCGATGCCGACCACGGTGCGGCCTTGGCGGAGCAGGCGCTCAGCCAAGTGGAAGCCGATGAAGCCAGCGGCGCCGGTAACGAGGATGGGGGCGGTCATATGTGCGTTCGATATGCGCCGAAGCCGCCAAAATCAACTGAACGCGCGTTTCGCGGGCTTTTCCTGCGCGCCAATCGCGCCGACAACGCCCGCCGCGACAAATAGGGTCACCACCCACCACTCCGCCCAAGCGCTGAAGCTTACATTGGCGATCACGCCGGCTGCCGCGAGCGTGCCGCACGCCGCCGCCGCTGCGATGCGCCGTTCACCATAAGCGCGCGTCAGCCAGCGCCCGCCGACAAGCAGCAAAGCCACGCCGATTAGCGCCCCGACGGCGCCGAGTTCGAACCAGATCTGCAGGCTGGCGTTATGCGGATGGTTGGTCATCGCATCGGCCTCCATGCCGCGCACATAGATGATCTCATGCACGGTGCGGGAGGCTTCGAGGCCGTGGCCGAAGAGCGGCTGCTCCCAGATGCGGTCGATCGTGTAGGCCCACATGCCCTCGCGCATGGCCCAGGAGAGCGGCAGCGCATCGACAAGGGCAGGGTTCGATAGGAGCAGCGGGGTCAGAACAGGTGCGGCCAGCAGCCAGAGCGCCAAGCCGCCGGTCGCCGCCCAAAGCGCCAAACGGGGCGCGGCGTACCCGGCGGCGAAGGCGATCAACCCGGCGGCGAAGGCGACGGCATTGGCGTTTTGCCCGAACTGCGCCGAGAGCACCGCCACCGCGCCGCCCATGACCACAGCGGCGGCAACCCAAATCCGCCCGCCCAGCAGCAGCAACGCCCCGGTCGCCCCCGAGACCATGGTGACCAAAAACGAGTTGGCCCGCATCAGGTTGCGGAGCAGTTCGCCGGCCGGCTCGTGCGGTTGGGCCGCCTGGTTGAGCAGTAGGGGTGTCGTCGCCTCAATCGTGAGCAGGATGACCAAAACGGCGACGGTCGCGATAGAGCCTGCGAGGGCGATACGGGCGCCAACGCCGCTGGCAATTGTGGCGACGACCACGCCTGTGACGATGAGGCTCGCAAGCATGAGCGATTGGCGCAGCGCCGGGCCAGGCGACCACAAGCTGGTAATGGCAAGCCATGCGACGAATATGGCCAGTAACCCGATGAAGATGAGGCGTTTTTCCGTGAGCGCTCGAAACAGCGAGAGCCGCAGCCCAGCCCAGCCCGCCAACGTCACCAGCACAGGCAGGCCCATCACGCCGCCCACGGCAAAAGCCGGCATGAGTGCAAAGAGTACCGCCAGCGCCATGACGCCGGGGTCTGGTCGAGCCAATTTCATCTGCGGCGCTTTATTGCAGAGGCCGCCCGTTGCGTAAGCAACATTTCAGCATCGTTACCGGGTAAGGTTGATAAGCGCTTGGCGCCAAGCGAGTTTTAGGGTTTGTTACCCTTCTGGCGCGTATAGGGGACCCTTACGGGTGGCGCGCCTGGGGCGTGGGAGCGATTAATGTCCGACAAGCCAGCTGATTACGGTCGTGAGATCCGGGACACGGTGGTGAAATCCGGTCTGACCGGCGTCGCTGCGACGGTGCTCGCCGTGACCATTTTCTCGCCGGCCGGTTTTGGCGGCATGATCGGGACCAGCTTGGCCTCTGGTTTCGGCAGCGATGCGAATGCGTCGTCGGCTGAAGATCCGTATGCGCGTCTGCCGGCGTTCCCGGCGCCGCTCTCGACAGTCGAACTCGAAACCATCCGCAGCCAGCTCGCGCGCACGACAGCGTCGCTTGAGATCACGCGCGCTGCGACCGAAGACAGAATTGAACACATCCGCTCGATCGCGCTGACCAACGGCGCGGTGACGTTCTCGCCGATGCCCGGCGTGTCGCAGGTCGGCGCGGGCCTGCGCCCGACGACGAGCATGGATGTCGCGTTCGCTGCGCCGATCGAAGTGAGCACCACCGCTGTCAGCTATATCAGCGCCGACTCCGAGCCGTTGAATTACGTCGACTCGCACCTCGAACTCGCAGAGCTGCTGCTCTCGCGCTAAAGCGCGTTGAAACTGCATCGAGTTGATCGAGCGTCGCGCAAGCGGCGCTCGACGCATTTTGGGGCCGCGGTTCGGCGGAGCTAGGATTCAGGTTTGCGCGCCTGCGCCATCATCGTCAGCTTTCGCACCGGGCCTGCACTTGCGGCGTGCCTTGCCTCGGTCGCTGAGGCGCATGGGCTCGATGAAGTCATCATCGTCGATAACGGCAACGCAGCCGCCGAGTCCGCTGCGCTCGATGCTTTCACCGCCGCGCACGCGAACGCACGTATTCTGCGCGGGCAGGGCAATATCGGCTTCGCCGCCGCCTGCAATCTAGGCGCACGCGCTGCCGCCAGCGAGGCGCTGATCTTCCTAAATCCGGACGTCGCGTTCGCCGCCGACGCCGCACCCAGCTTGCTTGCCGCCCTAGCGGGTGCGCCGCCGCCGGCCATCGTTGGCGGTGACCTGCGCGACGCTAAGGGCCGCCCCGAACGCGGCGCGCGGCGCGAACGCCTCACACTCTGGCGGGCGCTGGTGAGCTTCACTGGCTTGTCGAGCCTGGAGGGGCTCTCGCCGGTGTTCCGCGACTTCAACCGCCACCGCGATCCGTTGCCGTCTGCGCCTATCCGAGTCAGCGCCGTCAGCGGCGCGCTCATGTGCATCCGCCGCGCCGACTTTTTTGCGCTCGGTGGCTTTGACGAAAGCTATTTTGTGCATGTCGAAGATGTCGATCTCTGCCGGCGCGCGGAGGACGCTGGCTGGCCGGTTCTGTTCGCGCCTGGCCCTCACGGTGTGCACGTACGCTCAACTGCCGATGTGCCGGCCGTTGAGGTCGAGCGCCACAAGGCGCGCGGCTTTGCCCGCTACTTCGCCAAATTCGCACGCTCGCCAATCGATCGCGTGCTGGCGTCAGTCGCCGGTGGGCTTCTGCAGCTGATCTTGCCGATGCGAGCGCGACGCTAGCTGTCGAATGACTGGACGACGGCCGAAGAAGATGAGCGGGCTCCACGCGAGCGCGCGTGCGATGTCGGCAGTGCTTGCAACGCGTGCGCTCTGGATCGCACGCCGCGACGGCCACATCGCGCCCATACTCGAAAATCCTGTGAACGTTCCGCGCCACGCGGCTAGGCCGCGCCCCGCGAAAAGGGAAACCGTCGCCGCCGCCGCACACGCCAGCGCGTGAAATGGCAAAAGCGGCCAGAATAGCAGCGCCGGCATGCACTTCACGAACGTCCAAACCCGGTTGCGCGCGCCCAGAAAATGCGCCTGCGCCGTCCCGCCGCCTGCGCCGCCGCCGACATGCGTCACGATCGCGTCCGGCGATTGCAGAATGCGCTCACCCGCCAGCCGCAACCGAAAGCCGAGGTCCACGTCTTCGAAGTAGGACGAATATCGTTCATCGAAGCCGCCCACGCGCTCGAAGGCTTCGCGGCGTATCAACATCGCGGCGGCGCACGCTGAAAATGTTTCTCCCAGCGCAGGCACTGCGGCACGCTTGCGATGGTTGGAACGATAAGCGAGGCCGCTGGCGTGCAACACATCGCCTGTGCCGTCGAGCACGCCTGGGACGTCAGCGCGCTGTGTCGATCCAATTGCGGCGACGTCAGGATAGCGCTCTGCAAAGGCGAGCAGCTGCGCCATCCAATCGGGCTCGGGGAAGGCGTCGGGATTGAGCAAGACGAGAAACGGTGTGTCCGCCTCGTGCGCAGCCATATTATTGGCCGCAGCGAAACCAAGATTGACTTCGCTTTGAACAATTTCAGCGCTCGGAAAATCGCCAGGCTTGGGCCGCTGATCCAGCGCCGACGCGTTGTCGACGATGACGAGCCGCCAGTCGTTGTTCGTTTGCGCCTCTAACGCGGCGCGTTGGCGTGCGAACCAGCGAGCGCTGTTGTAGGTGACCACGATGATGGTGGCGGCGGTCACGCGCGTTTAGCCCGCACCGCATTGCGCATCGATCGCCGCTGAAAAGCGGCGGCACAGGTCGCGTTGCTGGCTTGCGAGATTGGTCCATTCGTAAGGATCGGCGGCGTGATCGTAGAGTTCCTCGCCGCCGTCGGAATAGCGTGTGTAGCGATAGCGCATATCGCGCAGCGAATGGTTGCCTTTCAGCCAAGTCGTGATCACTGGCTGTGCACGCTTGGCGTCGGCGTTAGAGACAAACGGCATCAGGTTCGATGCTTCGCCATCCGGCGCGGCAATGCCCGCGAGATCGAGCACGGTCGGGCAGATATCAATCAAGCTAACCGGCTCGCGTACGCGCACGCCGCTTGCGCCGCCGGGCGGCACGACGATCAACGGCACGCGTGTGGCTTCTTCCCACAGCGCGAACTTGCGCCAGTGCAGCTTCTCGCCGAGGTGAAAGCCGTTGTCGCCGCAGAGGATGATGGCGGTGTTATCGCGCGCTGGCGAAGCGTCGAGTGCGGCGACGATCTGGCCGACAATGTGATCGGCGTAGCTCACACACGCCAGATACCCACGCACCGCGTCGCGCCAGACGCCGCGTGATGTCACCAATTCATGGTCCGGAGGATCGAGCGCCCATTGCCGCCCGATCGGCGGCACGTCGTCGAGATCGTCGTCGCGCACTTCCGGCAAGATGATTGTGTCGCGGTCGTAGAGATCGAAAAATCGTTGCGGCGCGTGCCAGGGCAGATGCGGCTTGTAGATGCCTGCGGCGCAGAAGAACGGCCCAGTGGTTTGTGCCAGATATTTCGACACGGCGTGCGCGACACCGGCATCGGGAGTCGCGTCCTCGCTCTCCGCCGGCAGTGGCCCCCAGTCGAAGTGGCGATACATCGGCGGCACTTGGTCGAAGGCGCTGAAATCGAACAGCCGATTCAGCGGTCGGTTAAGCGGCAGCGGCTCGGCCGTGCTGTCAGCGTAGGCATCCCAAATAGCGGCGCGGTTTTCGACTTCGATCCACGCTGCTTGGCGCGCGCCGCTCGCGCCGGCGCTCGCATAGTCGAAGACGCCGTGAAAGACCTTGCCGGCGCCGAAGCTGCGATAACCCGCTTGGCGCAAACGCTCGATAAAGACTGGCGGACGTGCAGAGTTCGCCCAGAACGGCTCGTTGTCATAGATGCCCAGCGTTGACGGCAGCTGGCCAGTAAACAGGCCCATGCGGCTGGCATTGCAATACGGCGCGCTGCAATAGGCCTTCTCGAACAGCACGCCGCGGCGCGCCAGTGCATCGATATGCGGCGTCTGCGCTTGCGGATGACGCCCGAGCGCGCCAATCCAAGCATTCAAATCGTCGAGCACAATGAATAGGATGTTCGGCGGCGACATTAGGCGCTGTGCTACACTAACGGGACCGGCAGGAGGAGATGCGCGTCGACTTTTTCGTGGCCGGTGTTCAGAAGGGCGGGACAACCGCGCTTGACGCCATGCTGCGCCAGCACCCCGAGATCGCCATGGCGCGCGAGAAGGAGGTGCATTTCTTCGACGATGAGAGCGTCGACTGGTCCGCGCCGGACTTCGGACGCCTGCACGCTGCTTATGACGCTAGCGACACACGAACGCGTGGCGAAGCGACGCCTATCTACACTTACTGGCCCAACGCCTTAGAGCGGCTGCGCGCCTACAATCCTGCAGCTAAGATTATCGTCGGTCTGCGCCACCCCGCTTTCCGTGCCTATTCGCATTGGCGCATGGAGGTCGCTCGGGGGGCGGAGGCGATAAGCTTCTCAGATGCGATCCGCGCTGGGCGCGATCGGGTGTCTGGCGCGCCCAATGGCGTCCACCGCGTCTTCTCCTATGTCGAGCGCGGCTTCTACGATCAGCAGCTTGCGCGTCTCATCGGCTTGTTCCCGCGCGCGCAGAGTCATTTCTTTCGCACCGATAACATGTTTCGCGATAGCGCAGCGGAGTTGGCTCGGCTGTTCGCCTTCCTCGGATTGCGGAATGCCTCGATTGAGAGTGCGTACATAACGCCGGTTGAATCCCGCTTGGGCGATCCGATGCTCGATGCTGATCGTCGATATTTGGAAGCGATCTATGCGCCTGGGTACCCTGCCATTGAGGCGCAAACTGGCCTCGATTTAGCTGACTGGCGCGATCCTCACTATGCCGAACCGATGATGGCCGGCTAGTCGACGCGCACGCCGAGCGCGGTGGCGCGTCGCCCGACTCCGTAATCGCCAACGGGATTGGTAGCAGATTGCACGGACTGATCGAACGCCACGCCACGTTCTCGAAGCAATGTGGCCCAATCGAAGAACGTGCAGTCATAGCCAAAATGGCGGAGCATTGCGCCTAACACCGAGGTGGTCGGGCGTCCGACAAGCATCTGGCCGTTGAGCACGCCAGCAGCGCTGGTGCCATTGGCGTGCGCGCTGATGTCTTCGGTGACAACGCGGATGATCATGTCCTCACCGGGCGCCACCTCGCCATCGAGGATAACGTGCTGGGCGTTGGTCGAGGCGATATATTGCCAGAGTGCGAGGTGGTTGAGTGTGTGATAGAAATAGCCGAGGCACAGCCACGACATCGAACGCGCCGGGCGCCTGGAGTTGATGGTTGAGGTCGCCGACGACGAAGTCGTAGCGATCGCGCGCCACGCCGTAGTGCTCGAAATTTGCGTTCGCGGCGGCGACAAGATCGGGCCGCGCCTCGACGCCGGTGACGTGCGCTGCACCGGCATTGAGCGCCGCCAACGACCATCGTCCGTCATGGCTCGCCAGATCGAGCACGCGGGCCCCGGCAATGCAGCGCGCGTTCGTTTCGATAATGGCGAGGTGGCGCAACGCTAAGCGCAGCGGCCAAGCGCCGACGATGCTGCTCTGAAAGAAGCGATCATGCTGCTCAAAAAAGCTCATTTCGTATCAATAGCGGAAGGCGTTCAGCCGGCAATCGCATTCGCTTATACCAGCACGGCCTGGACGCTCACCACTGCGACACCCGCCGCCGCGCCGGGGGCCAATTCCTGCACGAACAACAAGTTTGAGTTCGAAATCGGCGATTGGACCGAGCTTGGAATGATCGTCTGCGTCGTCATGATCGAGCCGTCGAGCAGGCTGCGTGTCGGTTGATGCGCGCCGCTCACGCCGGCTTCGGAAAGCGACAGAATGCTTTGCGTTCCGACCCCGTTCGCCGCCACCTTGCATACAAGCCCGGCCTGTCGAAACACCCGGCCGAGCACGGTCTGCATCATGGGCGAAATGTCGAGCGCGATGAAATTGTTCGGCGTGACGCTGGTTGGATCGCCGATCTGCACCGTCTCGCCACCGGCCCAACCGCTCAGAGCGGCTGCGTCGAGCACTTCGAGCTTGTCCGCTGTTGGCGCGGACTTGACCCAGGCCGGCTCGGCGGGCGTCTTGGACGTGTTCCAGATGCGCAAATAGGATACGCCTGCCATGATGGCGCCGAAGAACGTGTCGGCGACGGCGGCGCTCAAAGTGATCTCGTCGCCGCTGACTGAGCTGATGGTGGCGGTGCGGGGGTTCTGCACGCGCGGCGTGTCGATACGGTAGACCGAAACGACGCCGTCGCCGCCAGGGGTGAAGATCAGGCTGCGCTCCGCGGCCGCGCCGATCGAGACCCAGGCGCTGGCGCCGCGGGCCATGAGCGCGTCTTCGTCCTCAATGTAGCAGCGCCAGCCATGCTTGGGCGTCAGCTCTTCCCAGGCCCCGTCGCGATAGTAAGCGAGTGCGCCGTCTGCCATCGCGCCCCAATCGGCGCCGGTTTTGCCGGACGGCAGCATGTATATGTCGCCATCCGCGGGTGAGGCGGGTTGAGCGGCGGTGAAGCGCGATTTGGCCGAAAGCTGCACTAAGGCGTCGAGCCTGCGCAGGCTCTCGTTCACGCTGACATGTTTCTGCGCTTGGGCGGCGGCGAGGTAGGTCAATTGAAGTCGAGTCGAGTCCGACATGGGGGTCTCCTGGATGAGCCCCATGCTAGAGCGGGTGGCAGCTCTGTCGGATTGGCGCCGGTTTATCCCCACAATCGAAGGGGACTGGGCTGCAGCTGCGTTCAAGGCCCTGGCGCGAGGCGGCGCTCATTGTCGCAAGGCGGCGGGGAACAGCGGTTCCCCACTGACGCGCGCAATCTGGGCTGGTAGTGCGCGATGGTGTTGGCTGGTAAGACGGTCGCCGGAGGGCGGTTTGAGCAGTCTGTCTGTCTCATTGCAGGATCTTGGCGGATCGATTGCGCGCGCGCCGCTGGCGGCTTGGCTGGCCATGGACGACGTCCACGGCCGCTACCGGCGCACGGTTCTGGGTCCCCTCTGGATCACGATCGGGCAGGCCGCGATGGTCGCTGGCTTTGCCATCGTATTCTCTGGATTGTTCGGGGCCGATCCGCGGACCTACCTGATCTACCTTGCCGTCGGCTTCCCTGTCTGGACGCTTCTGTCACAATTCCTAAGCGACATGCCGACGGCCTTCGTCAGCGCCAAGGGCGTGATCGAGAGTTACGAACTGCCCTGGCTGATGCACATCTGGCGGCGTGCGTTCGGCTACGTACTGACCTTCCTCCACCACTTGCTTATCTTGTTCGTCGTGATGGTCGCGCTCAACATCGCGCCGAGTGCGCAAATGTTGTTGGCTGTGCCCGCCCTGGCGATTGTTTTGATAGCCGGCGTCGGCGTCGGCATGTTGGTCGCGGTGGTCGGCGCGCGGTACCGGGATTTGCAGCCGGCGATGGGCGTTTCCGCCGGCTTTCTGATGTTGATGTCGCCAGTGGTGTGGCGCGCCGATCAATTGCCGATCAATCAATGGATCGTTCAGTTCAATCCGTTCTACTATTATCTGGAAATTCTCCGCGCGCCGCTGTTGCAGCAGGAGGTCGCGCCAGAAATCTGGCTTGGCACCTCGATTGGCGCGGTGACGTTGTTCTGCATCGGCTTTGCTGCGTTCGTGATCGGACGCCGCCGCCTCTATCACTGGCTTTGATGGCATGACGCAGATCTCGCTCACAGACGTTTCCGTCCACTACCCGATCTACGCGACAGTGCGTCATCGCTCCTTGCTGAGCTACGCCGCCAATCGTGCATCGTTCGGCCGCGTTGCGCGCGACGTCGGCAACGTCCCGGTGGTTGAAGCGCTTCGTGGGTTGAGCCTGCAACTGAAAGAGGGCGATCGGCTCGCCGTCGTCGGCCGCAACGGTTCGGGCAAAACCACCCTCTTGAAGCTTTGCGCCGGTCTCCTTCTGCCAGATGCGGGCCGCTGCATCATCACCGGATCGCGCGCGGCCATCATCAATCCAGGCGCGGGCCTCGATCTCGACAAGACCGGCGCCGAGAATGTCGAAGTGATCGGGCGGTTGCTCGGCGTGCGGAAATCACAACGCAAGAATCTCTTGGACGATGTCGCCGAGTTCACCGAACTGGGCGACTTCATGAATCTGCCGGTGCGCTCCTACTCGAGCGGCATGGTGGTGCGGCTGCTATTTGCGCTGGCGACGAGTGTTGAACGCGACATTCTGGTTGTGGATGAGGTGATCGGCGCCGGCGACCTTCACTTTGTCGATAAAGCCGCAAAGCGCGTCCAAGAATTATTCGCGCGGACGAAGATCCTCGTGCTCGCGACGCACTCGCCCGGCATCGCCTCGCAGCTGTGCACCTCGGCGCTTTGGCTGGAGAGTGGCAAGCCAGTGATGATGGGCGCCCCGGCCGAAGTATGGAAAGCGTACAGCGAGCAGCGCCCGCCTCTCGACGCGGTGGCCTGAACCGATGACCGTCACGCGCCTCGCTATTCCCGATGTCTGGACCTACACGCCGCGCCGTTTCGCCGACGATCGCGGCTGGTTCAGCGAGACGTTCAACGCCGCAGCGCTGGAGGAGGCGCTGGGCGGCGTGACTTTCGTGCAGGACAATCAGTCCTTGTCGCGTTTCAAGGGCACGATGCGCGGCATGCATTTTCAGACTCCCCCGAAGGCTCAGGATAAGCTCCTGCGCGTGCTGCGCGGATCGGTGCTCGACGTTGCTGTCGATTTGCGGCGCGCCTCGCCGACCTATGGGCAATGGGTTTCCGCGCTGCTCAGCGCCGAGAACGGCGCCCAGATTTTTGTACCGAAAGGTTTCGCGCACGGCTTTCTGACGCTCGAGCCGGATACTGAGGTGCTCTACAAGGTGAGCGACTTCTACAGCCGGGAGCACGAGCGCGGTCTGGTGTGGAACGATCCAGCGATCGGCATCGACTGGGGCCCAACAGCAGTGGACGTGACGATCGTCGATCGCGACCGCGACTTTCCGTGCCTCGCCGCGCTCGAAGACTATTTCTAGTGGGCGCGCAATGAAGGCTTTGATCACCGGCGGAGCGGGTTTCATCGGGTCCGCCCTCGCGCGTCACGTCATCGGCGGGCTCGGCTGGCGAGCGGTTGTCGTCGATAAGCTCACCTATGCCGGCAATCTTTCATCGCTGGCGCCGGTGTCGGACGCGGACGGCTATGCGTTTGCACAGGTGGACATTTGCGACCGCGCCGCGCTGGCGGCGGTTTTCGCTAAGCACCAACCCGATCTCGTCTTCCATCTTGCCGCTGAGAGTCACGTCGATCGTTCGATTACGCATGCGGCGGCGTTCATCGAGACCAATCTGGTCGGGACCTTCAATGTGTTGGAGTGCGCACGCCAGCATTGGCTCGGCCTGAAAGGCGAGGCGCGCGATGCCTTCCGGGTCGTGCACATTTCGACGGACGAAGTGTTTGGTTCGCTCGGCGATGAGGGCTTATTCCGGGAGGACACGCCTTACGATCCGCGCTCCCCTTATTCCGCCAGCAAAGCGGGCGCCGACCATTTGGCGAGCGCTTGGTTTCACACCTATGGCTTGCCGGTGGTGATCAGCAATTGCTCGAATAATTACGGGCCCTACCACCTGCCGGAAAAGCTGATCCCGCTCACCATTCTCAACGCTCTCGATGGCAAGGCGCTGCCTGTCTATGGCGACGGCACGAATGTGCGCGACTGGCTTTACGTGGACGATCACGTCGCCGCGCTTTGCCTGATCGCGGAGAAGGGGGCGCCTGGTCGCAGCTATAATGTCGGCGGCCGCAATGAGCGCATGAACATCGACGTCGTCCATCGCATCTGCGACCTGCTCGATGCAATGGCGCCGAAGCAAAGCACGCATCGCGATCTCATCACCTTCGTCGCCGATCGGCCCGGGCACGATCATCGCTACGCCATCGACGCAACGCGGCTTGAAACAGAGTTGGGTTGGCGCGCGCGAGAGACGTTCGAGACCGGCATGGAGCGCACGGTGCGCTGGTACCTCGACAATGAGCACTGGTGGGGGCCGTTGCGCGCCGCTGGCGTGGGCGTGGCGCGCCAGGGCCTGTTGAAGACATGAGTCTTCTGGTCATCGGGCGGAGCGGCCAGGTCGCGCGCGCACTGGTGCGCCGCGCTGCGGCGCGTGGCATCGCGGTTGAAGCGCTCGGGCGGCCGGAGCTTGATCTTGAGGCGCCCGCGTTGGCCGAGGAAGCAATCCGTGCGCGCCGCCCGTCCGTCATTATCAACGCTGCCGCTTACACTGCCGTCGATAAAGCCGAGGACGATCGCGATCGGGCATACCTCTTGAACAGCGAGGCGCCCGCACGTATCGCCGCCGTCGCCGCCGAACTTGGCGCGCCGCTGATCCACTTCTCCACGGATTATGTTTTCGCCGGCGATAAGGAAGCGCCCTACGTTGAAGCCGACCCCACCGCGCCGGCCAGCGTCTATGGCGCCTCCAAGCGCGAAGGCGAGGAGCGCGTGCTGGCCGCCAATCCACGCGCTATCGTTCTGCGGACGGCGTGGGTGTATGACAGCGCCGGGCAAAACTTCGTGCGCACCATGCTGCGTTTGGCGTCGACGCGCGACGAGATCAGTGTTGTGGCCGACCAACATGGCGCGCCGACCTATGCGGACGATCTCGCGGACGCGGCGCTTACCATCGCCGCCAAGCCTACAGCGTTCGGCATCTATCATTGCGCCGGCCAAGGCGAGACCGTCTGGGCCGATTTCGCCGCAGCCACTTTTGCCGGCGCTGCTATTCGTGGCGGCCCAAGTGCTGCGGTAAAACGCATCACCACAGCTGATTATCCGACGCGCGCGCGTCGGCCAGCGAACTCTCGCCTGAACTGCGATAAGCTCGCTGCCGACTATGGCGTGCGGTTGCGGCTATGGCCCGACGCGTTGTCGGATTGTCTGGATGAAATCGCCGCGAGCGGCTGGAGTGTAGGATGAAGGGTATCGTTCTGGCTGGCGGCTCCGGCACGCGCCTTTATCCGATGACGCTCGCCGTTTCGAAACAGATGGCGCCGGTCTATGATAAGCCACTGATCTATTATCCGATCAGCACGCTGATGCTGTCGGGCATCCGTGATATCCTGATCATCTCGACGCCGACTGACTTGCCGCATTTCGAGCGCCTGCTCGGCAGCGGCGACGAATGGGGCGTGCGCTTCAGTTATGCCGAGCAGCCGACCCCCGCCGGTATCGCGCAAGCGTTCCTGATCGGCGAGCGCTTCCTCGACGGCGATGCCGCCTCGCTCGTTCTTGGCGACAACATTTTCTACGGCCACGGCATGGTCGATCAGCTCGCGCACGTGGTTCGCGCCCCAACGGGCGCGACCGTGTTCGCGTATCAAGTTGCTGATCCCGAACGCTTCGGCGTCGTTGCGTTCGACGCCGCCGGGAAAGCGCTCTCAATCGAAGAAAAACCGGCCAAGCCAAAATCCAACTGGGCTGTCACCGGTCTTTATTTTTACGACAGCCGGGTGACGGAGATGGCGCGCTCGCTGAAGCCGTCGCCGCGCGGCGAGTTAGAGATTACCGATCTCAATCGGCTCTATCTCGAACGCGGTGAACTGAGCGTCGAGCGCCTCGGCCGCGGCGTCGCTTGGCTTGATACCGGCACCCCAGATTCGCTTTTGGAGGCAGCGGAATTCGTCCGCACGCTCGAAAAGCGTCAGGGCCTCAAAATCGCGTGTCCGGAGGAGGTCGCCTACCGCATGGGCTTTATCGACCGGGCGCAATTACTGGTGCTGGGCGACCGTTTGGCCAAATCCACCTACGGAACTTATCTCCAACGCATCGCCCACGAGGGCGAGGCGGGCTAACAGCGTTTCGCGTGCTTGCCGTTAGGGCGTCACGCAGCCAAAATACCTGGGAACGCTACCCGTCACAGAAAGAGACGCCGGGCCCGATGGAATACGGCGACCTCCCCTCAGAGACTCCCGACGTAACGCGCACGCGTTATGCGCACGCAACTCACCCGGTCTGCGTGCTTGTACTCGGTATGCATCGGTCCGGCACGAGCGCGCTAACGCGCGTCTTGAGCATCGCCGGCGCCAAATTGCCCGAGCATCTCATGAGTGACGGCGTCGGCAATGAAACCGGCCATTGGGAGTCCGAGCGTTTGGTCGCGTGCCACGATCGTCTTCTCGGCGCGCTGAACAGCGCTTGGGACGATTGGATGCCGTTGGATTTGAACGCGCAGCCCTGGGCCTGGCGTCAGGCAGCCAAGGACGAGATCACCAGCCTGATCAAGTCAGAGTATGGCGGCGATGCGCTTATCGTGGCGAAGGATCCGCGCATCTGTCGCTTCGCCGAGTTGTTCATCGAGGCCACTGAAAGCGCCGCCTACGACAGCCGCTGCGTCTTGGTGGTGCGCTCGCCGCTGGAAGTTGCGCAGTCGCTGGAGACACGCAACGGCATGTCGCGCGGCGCCGCCGCACTGCTTTGGCTCCGTCACATGCTGGACGCGGAAGCCGCTACGCGCGGCCGCGCCCGCTCGATCGTCACGTATGACGACCTCTTGAGCGATTGGTCGGGCGCGTTGGCCAAGGTTACCGACGATCTTGCGCTGCAGTGGCCGCACGCCATTCCAGATGTCGAAGGCCGCATCGGCAGTTTCCTGCGGCGTGAGCATCGTCATCATTGGTCGTCAGCCGAGCAATTGCTCTTCGATCCTCTGTTGCGACATTGGGTAAGCGACGCTTATGAGGCGCTGTTGGTGCTGGCAAAGAACTCAAACGCGCCGGCCGCACTCTCCACACTTGATGCAGTGCGCATGAAGTTCGACGATGCGGCGCCAGTCATTCGTCAGATGCTGCGCGATGCTGATGCGCGTCACGCCGTCCATGTCGAATATCTGATCGGGCAGGTGGGCGAAGCGCGCACCGCTCACGAAGGCGCCGCGCACCGCGCGGGTCAGCTCGAGGAACAGGAGCGGGCGCTGCGCGCTCATATCGTTGAAACTGACCGCGAGATGGCCGCCTTGCGCGGTGAGCTCGAAACCGTCGCTCAGGCCCGCGACAGCTTGGCGGCGGCCAACCGGTCGCTGCAGTCGCGCTTAGACGAAGCTTCACGCGCCGCACAATTGCTCGGCCAGCATTTGGAGGCGAAAGCGGCGCAGGTGGCGCTGCATCAAAAGCAGTTAGCTGAACTCGAAGCAGCGCGCGCTGCGGACCACGATCTGAAAGCCCGGCGTGATTTGGAGGTCACCCAGGAAGCCGCCGCTCTGCAGGGTCTAATTGCCCAGAAGAGCGTTGAGATCGCCGATCTGCAAAATGCCGTTATTGCCTATGAGCGTCAGCTAAGCGAACATCGCGCCGAAGCATCGACATATGGCGCCCGTCTTGGCCGCCTGCTGAACCGCGCTCGCAAGCGCCTCGCGCCCGTTTCCTCGCCGCAAGCGAAGCTGCTGGGCGGCATGCTTCGCTTCGCCGAGCGCACGTACCGTCGCCTGCGCGGCGGCGGCGCGATGGCGCCGGTTGTGCGTGTATCGCCGCCGCCGGGGTCTTCACCTGACGCCTCGCCGGAGGCGCCGATTTCGCAACGCGTGGCTGCCTCTCCAGATTATGCCGAGTGGATCAGCGCGCACGAGCCTTCGGCTGGGCGGCTAGAGGCGCAGCGACAAGACGCCGAGTGCAAGGCGAATGGCCCACTGATCAGCATCATCGTCCCGGTCTATAAAGTCCCTAGCTCGGTGTTGGCGGCGACGGTAAACTCCGTACGGCAGCAAACCTACCCGAACTGGGAACTCTGCATCGCTTATGCGGATATGGAGAACGAAGAAAACTGGAAGCTGCTCTATGATTTCGCCGTTGCCGACGAGCGCATTCGTCCGATCCGGTTGAACGAAAACCAGGGTATTTCCGGCAACTCGAACGCCGCCTTCGCCATCTCGCGCGGAGAGTTTATCGGTCTGCTCGATCATGACGACGAGCTCACGCCTTGGGCCCTTTACGACATGGCGCGCGCATCCATGGCCAACCCCAAGGCGGATTTCTTCTACGGCGACAAGGATTGCATCGACGAGCACGGCACGCAGCGGCTCAATCCGTTGTTCAAGCCGGCTTGGAGTCCGGAGATGATGTTCTCCGTGAATTACCTGACCCACTTCAATGTCATGCGCCGCGCCGTCGTAGAACGGATCGGCGGCTGGCGCCCCGAGACGGATGGCGCTCAGGATTGGGACCTGTTCCTGCGTGTGATCGAAAATGGCGGTGAGGTCGTCCGCGTTCCGGGCGTCCACTATCACTGGCGACTGCTCCCGACCTCCACGGCCACTGGCATCGCCGCCAAGCCCTATGCCGTGTCAGCGCAATTCCGCACGATCAAAGAACGCGTCGCGCGCCTCGGTCTGCGCGCGCACGTCACCGAAGATCAGGAGAGTGGGTTTCGTCTGCACTGGGCGAAGCCGTCCAGCCCTTGCGTCGATATCGTCATCTGTGATCCGCGCCAGCGCGATCTCGCGGCATGGCTCAGCGCCGATAAGGATCTGTTCGCGTCGTGGACGTCGTCGGTCAGCATCGTGTCGTCGACCGCATACACTGGCGGCGATGTTGCCGGCCTGAAGCCCCGTCTGTTCAACTATGTCAGCGAGGCTGAGCGCACTGCAGCCATGCTTGCCGCCGCCGCATCTGGGGCGTCATCCGTGATCGCGTTTGTGAGCGGTGAAGTGGATGCCATCAGCGATGCTTGGCTGATGGATTTGGCCGGTTGGGTTCAGGGTTATGAGGACATCAGCTTTGCCGGCAGCTTGCTGCTGACGCGCGATAGCGAAGTGATCGAGGCAGGCCGTGTCGTCGGCGCCAGCGGGACGAGTGCGCCGCTTTTCTCGCGGTCGCCACTCTATCAATGGGGCTGGTTCGGCGGGCCGCTCTGGTTCCGTAATGTCACGGCAGTCGCGCCGCATCTCGCCGTCGTGCGACGCAGCGAATGGGGCGGCGACGAAAACCGAGATAAGCATCTGCCATGGCAAGACGTCTTCATTCGTCGCTGCGCAGAAATTGCGCGAAGCGGCAAGCGCGGTCTCGTCAATCCGCGCGCGCGGGCGACGCGCGCGCTCAACGAAAAGGACGTGCAGCCTTATTGGGACGACACCTTCCGCGACGATCCTAATTTCCATCCCGCTTTCGTGTCTGTATCGCCGCTCAAGCTGAAAGGCGGGCGAGGGTAGTATGTGGAGCCGCTACACCCACGACGCTCTTATTCTCGCGCAATGCACGGATGCCAGCGCCGAGGACTTGGCGCGCCGTCAACAATACCCCGAGCGGCTCGCACCCGTCGTTTCAGACCGCGTCTGCAATTGGTACCTGCCGGTGTTCGACAACCCGTTCTACGGCGGCTTGATGACGATCTTCCGGCTTGCCGACCACATGCAGCGCGAGTTTGGCATTGCCAGCCGCTTCTTGATCTGCGGGCCGACAGACACGAGCCGCACGCGCGAAAGCATTGGGTCGACCTTCGCTTCGCTCAGTGGATCGAGCGTTATTGCGCTGGATACGCCGACGGCGACCGCCAACGTGCCGTTCGCGGACTATTCCGTCGCGACGTTGTGGACGACCGCTTACGTCTTGCTCGGCGTCAAGAATGCTGGGCTCAAGTTCTACTTGGTGCAGGATTTCGAGCCGCTCTTCTATCCTGCCGGCAGCACTTACGCGCAGGCGGAGCTCACCTACCGCTTTGGGTTCTATGGCATCGCCAACACGCAATCGCTCAAAGACATCTACGAAAACACGTATGGCGGGCGCGCCGTCGTGCTGGATCCCTGCATCGACACCAGCATCTTCTATCCCGACGAGTCCCTGCGCCCGGGATCGCCGCGGCGCCTGTTTTACTACGCCCGCCCGGGCGTGCCCCGGAATTGCTTCGAACTTGCGGCGAACGCGCTCAAGCTTCTGAAGGAACGGCGCGGAGATGCGATTGAGATCGTGTGCGCCGGCGCCCAGTGGCAGCCGGCGGAGTACGGTTTGCACGGCGTCGTTCGCAGTATCGGCATGTTGCCCTATGCCCAAACTGGCGATCTTTATCGCAGTTGTCATGCCGGCCTGGCGCTGATGATGACGAAGCACCCGTCCTATTTGCCGTTCGAGATGATGGGCTGTGGCGCCATCGTTGTCGCCAATCAGAACGACGCTAACACTTGGCTATTGCGCGACCGTATCAACAGCCTGGTCTCGCCGCCGACCGCGACCTGCCTGGCCGAAAATCTCGACTTTGCACTTTCCGACGCGCCGGAACTCGAAGCCATCCGGGCTGCTGCACTGGAAACCATTCGCGGCCGCCACGGCGATTGGGCCCGCTCGCTCGACGTGGTATGCCGCTTCATGCTCGCCGTTGGCGGCGATG
>LNFM01006275.1_pt1 | contig 46028 bp, 44 predicted proteins | sample 596031 | NCBI WGS metagenome assembly LNFM01 (sample SAMN04254537, study PRJNA301005) | activated carbon metagenome | isolation source: dual media filters at the Ann Arbor, Michigan drinking water treatment plant | place: USA: Ann Arbor
GAGTGCGAACGTGCGGGTGTTGCCGCGGTGATACCCAAGTCGATGACATCGAACAACGCTGCGAAGGGCCTGTTCGACAAGCGCGACTTCGTCTATGACCCCAAGGCCGACGTGTACCGGTGTCCGGCGGGCAGTATCGCCATCCACCGCATGACCACCGAAGAGGCCGGCAAGACCCAGCACAAGTACTGGTCGTCGGACTGCGCAGGCTGCGCCATGAAACCACGGTGCACCACCGGTAGGGAGCGGCGCATCTCGCGGTGGGAGCACGAGGACATCCTGGATGTCGTTCAACAGCGGCTGGACGGGGCGCCCCAGGCGATGACGCTACGACGGCAGACGGTCGAGCATGTCTTCGGCACGCTCAAAGCCTGGATGGGCACGACCCACTTCCTGACCAAGAAGCTACCGCGGGTGCGCACCGAGATGAACCTGCAGGTTCTGGCCTACAACTTGAAGCGCACGATCAAGATCCTCGGAACCGGGGCGCTGATTGAGGCGATGAAGGGGTAAGGGCGAGAGCGGGGGGCGCCTCAGGTCGACCGGGTCAGTCAGAAGTGCTGCCGGACAACTTCAAGCTCGGCGCCGGCGTGACGGCCAACGGATGCTTTCCACACAGCCTCGACCCAATGCAGAAGTTCACGTACGCGAAAGCGGACCGCGCATTCTGGGACGTCGGTTGGCGTCGTCCCCGCAAACCATATGGCTGGGGTCGGGAATTCGCCGCCATGCGAGCAGCCTGGCTCTCCAGCCTTTGACTCGGCATGCGGTCATGAACTGGGCGCCCCACTCCGACGCCTCCTGCGCGACTCACTGGCGCGAGTTCGATGTCTTCAGGCGATCCACGATCGAGTCGATCACCTTGGCGCTTCGCGGTTGTTTGCTGAATGACCAGAACAGGCACACCTCGTACAGCGGCAGGCCTTCGCGAATCCGCACGACCGCGAACGCATCTCGCACCGACTCCTGCGGTTGAAGCGCCGGGTGCGGCACGACGCACAGCAGGTCGGTTTCCGCCACCAGATTGAGCAAGGTCGGGTAGTCGGCGCACTGGATCAGGATGCGCGGAGGCGGCAGCCTGTGCACACGGTGCGCCTCCTCGACGACGTTGCCCGCGGTGCCGGCACGGCCGGCAACGCCCCAGCCGGCTCCGGCAATGTCGCCGAGCGACCGTGCGGCGGCCAGCGGATGCCGCTGGCGCGCATAGATCGTCGGGATGCTGGTGTGCAGCGTCATGCGCTTGAGGCCCGCGGCGGGAAATCGCCGAGGCAGCGGCGCAATGACGAGATCGAGCTCCTTGTTCTGCAGCGCGGCGAGCATCTCCGACGCGCTGGTGCCCATGATCTGCAGCAGGCCATCGGGTTCGTGCTGGCGCCAGGCGGACTCGACCGCCGGGGCATAGAGCAGGGCCGCGGCGGGTGCCATGCCGACCTTCAGGACAGCCGCCTCACGACCCAGAGTCCAGGGCTGCGACGCGGTGGCGATCCTGGGCAGTCGCTCGAGCCGACCGAGAACCTCGCCGGCATGTTGCGCGGCCCGGACGGCGGCGCTGGTCGGCACCTTCTGCCGCCCCACCTTCTCGAAAAGGACAGCGCCCCACGCCTGTTCCAGGCTTTGCATGGCCATAGTGATCGCGGGCTGGCTGACGCCGGCGGCCTCGGCCGCCGCCGCAAAGGAACCCCTCTCAACGACGAGCTGAAGGTAGCGGAGGTGCTGCAGGCGCATCCGGCAAGCGTAGCGCCATCCACCGACGCCGGAGACACCGGACGTCAGGCGATGCGCTTCGGATTCGGGCTGGTGTCGGCGTGCTCGATCATCAGCTGCGCCAGACGCTGCAGCAACTTGAGCTTCAAGCTCGCTGCTTCGGGCGCGGTCCAGAGATTGTTCATTTCGTGCGGGTCCGCGTCCAGGTCGTACAGCTCGCCCCAATCGCCTTCGCCGAACACGCTCAGCCTGTGCGTCTCACTGACCAGTGTGCGCACCCGCACGGGCTTCTCGAAGCCCAGATAGGCGCGTTGCTGGTTTTCCTCCACCAACACGGCGTCGCGGGCGGTCGGCAGCGCCTCGCCGCTGGGCGTGACCAGCGCACGGCCCTGACTGCCGTTGGGCGTTGCAATGCCGGCGCGGGTGAGCAGCGCGGCGGGCAGGTCCATCGACGACACAAGATCGCTGCGCACCGCGGCCGGCGCGCTGCCCGGCTCGCGCCAGATCAGCGGCACCCGGATCAGGCTCTGGTAATGCAACGGCCCTTTCAGCACGATGCCGTGGTCGCCCATCAGGTCGCCATGGTCCGAGGTGAAGACGACCACGGTGTTCTCGTCGGCCCCGCTGGCGCGCAAGGCGTCCATCACCATGCCGATGCGGTCGTCGATGTTGGTGATCATCCCGTAGGTCAGCGCGATCATCTCCTGCACCTCGCGCTGCGAGGCCGCGAAGAGGCGCGGCCCGTCGACCTTGGCCTTGCCCTGCCGCCGCTCGTCGAGCAGCCAGCGCACATGCGGCGCCGGCTCGCCGTCGAGTGACATGCTCGTGGGGACTTCGATCGAGGCCGGGTCGTACATGTCCCAGTAGCGCCCGGGCGGCGTCCACGGATGGTGCGGATCGGGGAACGAGCACATCACCGCGAAGGGCTCGTCCGGGCTGCGCTCGACGTGGCTGCGGATCCACTGCGCCGTCTGCTCGGCGATGTAGTTCGTGGGATAGGTGAACTCGTCGAGGTTCGTGCGCCAGGCCTGCGGCGCGACGTAGCGGGAGTCGCGCTGCCCGTGTTCGCGTCCGAGACGAGTCGCCAGTTCGGGATGCTCCGCCTGCAGCCAGCGCAGCCAGTCGCCGAAGCACTCGTCGGCGTGGTGGTTGCACAGGGTCACGTCCTGGAAGCCGTAGAAAGGCAGCGTGAGCCGGTGTTCGGGGTTCAGCCAGCTCGATCGCAGTTCCTGCTCGTAGGCAGCCGCGGGCGCCGTCTCCCGGCGGGCCTCCGGGTAACGCTGGGAGGGCTGCGTCCCGGGAAGTCGCTGCGCGGGCGGCAGCACCGGCGGCAAGTCCTCCATGTTCTGCAGATGGCTCTTGCCGATCAGCGCCGTGCGGTAGCCGGCCTCGGCCAGCAGGTCGGCGAAAGTGACCGACTCGAGCGGCAGGGGAATGCCGTTGCTGCGAGCGCCATGGGCCGAGGGCATGCGCCCGGTCATGATCGAGCCGCGGTTGGGCATGCACACCGGTGTTGCGACGTAGGCGCGCTCGAATCGCTGCCCGGCGCTGGCCAGCGCGTCGATGTTCGGCGTCTTCACGACCGGGTTGCCGTAGCAGCCGAGGTGGTCGGCTCGGTGCTGGTCGGTGATGAAGATCAGGAAGTTCGGACGCATGGGGCGGTCCCGGTGGGAAGTCGGCATGGCGTTGATTGTTCGACCCGGAACTGGGCTCAGCAAGGCCTCGACGCCCTAAAACATAAGGTCCGTTTATGTCTTGCGACGCCACCTGAAACATCAACTTCACTTATGAATCAAGCGGCGTGGCGCTTGTTCTCTGCCGTCTGTCCGCCAAGAATGAGCCCCGTTGCACCCCCAAACCGGAGACACCCGATGCTGCGCCTGAACCGTCGTATGACCCTCGTGCTGGCTGTCACTGCCCTGGCGCCCTTGGCGTCCGTGGCGCAGGCGCCAGCCTTTCCGTCCAAGCCGATCACCCTCGTCGTGCCGTTTCCGGCCGGCGGCCCCAACGACATCCTGGCGCGGGCCATCGCGGAGCGTGTCGGCCCGGCGCTCAAGCAAACCATCATCGTCGACAACCGCGCGGGCGCCACCGGCAACATCGGCGCCCAGGCCGTCGTCCGCGCACCGGCGGACGGACACACCCTCTTGCTGACCCTGGACACGGCGATCACGGCCAACCCCGAGCTGTACGGCAAGCGCATGGGCTACGACCCGGACAAGGACCTGAAGCCCGTCACCACGCTCGGCCGCTTCAGCCAGATGCTGGTGGTCAACCCGACAAGCAAGATCGCTGACTACAAGCAGTTCGTTGAGGCGGCGCGCAAGGATCTCAACTACGCCTCGGCGGGCAACGCCAGCCCCGGCCACCTGACGATGGAATCGTTGCAGTCGCTAATCGGCGGCCGCTTGAACCACATCCCCTACCGCGGCAACGCGCCTGCGGTGACCGACCTGCTCGGCGGCCAGGTGCCTGCGGGCTTCGTCGCCACACCGTCGGTCGCGCAGCATCTGGCGTCGGGCAGGCTCACCGCGCTGGCGGTGTCGGGCAGCAAGCGGTCGAAGCTCGCGCCATCGGTTCCGACGGTGACCGAGCTCGGCGTCCCCGCCGCGACCGCCGAGTTCGGCTACGTGCTGATGGTGCCAGCCGCCACGCCCGAGCCCGTCGTGCAGTTGCTCAATGCCGAGTTTCGCAAGGCGATCGCCGACCCGGCGGTGGTCACGCGGCTGCAGGCCATGGACATCGAACCCATCGCCGGCACGTCGCAACAGGCCGCGGCCGACCTGAAGGCCGGCCGCGAACGTTGGGCCAAGGTGATCAAGGAACGCGGCATCCAGCCCGATCAATGAAGGGAAGCGGAACCATGAAGATCGAACACATCCACCACGTCGCCTACCGCTGCAAGGACGCCAAGGAAACCGTCGAGTGGTACGGCAGGATGCTGAACATGGATTTCGTGCTGGCGATCGCCGAGGACGAGGTGCCGTCGACCCGTCAGCCCGATCCGTACATGCACGTCTTCCTGGACGCCGGTGGCGGCAACGTGCTCGCATTCTTCGAGCTGCCGACCCAGCCGCCGATGGGTCGCGACCCGAACACGCCCGAATGGGTGCAGCACATCGCGTTCAAGGTCAAGGACCGCGCCACGCTGCTGGCTTTCCGCGAGCATCTGGAGAAGAACGGCGTGAAGGTGCTCGGCGTGACCGACCATGGCGCGTTCCACTCGATCTACTTCTTCGACCCGAACGGCCACCGTGTGGAACTGGCCTGTCCGGACCCCGACGAGCAGGCCATGCTGGCGCGCATGGACGAGGTGAAGTGGCAGATGCTCGAGGACTGGAGCAAGACCAAGCGCGCCCCGCGCCATGCGGCGTTCCTCCACGAGCGCGAGTTCAAGCAATGAACGCCCGCACCGACGCGACGCACGACCCGGATCTCGAGAGCTGGGTTGAATCGGCCAACGCGCCCGACTGCGACTTCCCGATCCAGAACCTGCCCCTGGGCCGATTCCGGTACGGCGCCGAGGAGGCGTGGCGCCTGGGCATGGCCATCGGCGACCAGGTGCTGGACCTGCGGGCGGCCGGCTTGGTGACACACGCCGACATGAACCGGCTGATGGCGCAGGGCACAGCCGCTCGGCAGGCGCTGCGGCAGCAGGCCAGCGCCGGTCTCATGCGCGGCAGCGCGGCGCAGGCGGCGTGGCAGGCTTGTCTGCTGCCCCAGTCCGATGTCGAGATGGGCGTGCCCTGCGAGATCGGCGACTACACCGACTTCTACGCCGGCATCCACCATGCGACGGCGGTGGGCAAGCTGTTCCGGCCCGACAGCCCGCTGCTGCCGAACTACAAGTGGGTGCCGATCGGCTACCACGGCCGTGCGTCGACGATCGGCGTCAGCACGCCCGGACTCGGCCAGACCTTTCGGCGCCCCGTGGGCCAGACCAAGGCGCTCGACCGTGAGGCGCCGGACTTCGGTCCAAGCCGCCGCCTGGACTACGAACTCGAGATCGCGGCCTTCGTGTCCCGGCCCAACGAGGCCGGCGAGCCCATCGCCATCGGCGATGCCGACGAGTACCTGTTCGGGCTCGCGTTGTTCAACGACTGGAGTGCACGCGACATCCAGGCCTGGGAGTACCAGCCGCTGGGGCCCTTCCTGTCGAAGAACTTCGCGAGCACGTTGTCGCCATGGATCGTGACGATGGAGGCGTTGGCGCCGTTCCGCCAAGCCTACGTCCGGCCCGACGGCGATCCGGCCCCGCTGCCGTACCTGGACGATGCCGCCGATCGCCAACGCGGCGCCATCGCCATCGACCTGGAGGTCTGGCTGCAGACGCCGGCAATGCGCGAGGCCGGCCACGCCGGCGACCGGCTGATGCGGTCGAACTTCGGCGATGCCTACTGGACGCTCGCGCAACTGGTGGCCCATCACACGGTCAACGGCTGCAGCCTGCGGCCAGGCGATCTGCTCGGGTCCGGCACGTTGTCGGGGGCGGGCGAGGATCAGGGCGGCTCGCTGCTCGAGCTGTCGCGTGGAGGCCAGCGGCCGATCACGCTGTCCAGCGGCGAGACACGGACCTTCCTGGAGGATGGCGACACCGTCATCCTGCGCGGCGGCTGCGCACGCGATGGCTTCAGGCGCATCGGCTTCGGCGAGTGCCGCGGCACGGTGATGCCGGCCCGGCAGGCCTGAGCGAGTTTTTGCAGGCAACCCGATGGCAAGGATCGCGCAGCTCGCCGACGCCGTGGAAGGCATCCCGGACGGCGCGACGCTGATGGTCGGCGGCTTCATGGCCGTCGGCTCGCCGCGCCGGCTGATCGACGAACTGGTGCGCCAGGGCAAGAAGGATCTGACGTTGATCGTCAACGACACCGCGCGTCCGGGCGTCGGCGTCGGCAAGCTGATCGCAGCGCGCCTCGTGCGGCGTCTCCTGACCAGCCACATCGGCACCAACCCCGAGACCCAGCGTCAGATGCTCGACGGCTCGATCGACGTCGAACTGGTTCCGCAGGGCACCCTGGCGGAGCGCATCCGCGCTGGTGGCCACGGGCTCGGCGGCGTGCTGACACCCACTGGCATCGGCACGACCGTCGAGCTGGGCAAGCGAACGATCGAGATCGACGGCAAGGCCTACCTGCTCGAATTGCCCTTGCGCGCGCAATTTTCATTGGTGAACGCCCGCCGCGCCGACCACCTCGGCAACCTCGTGTATTCGCTCACCGCGCGCAATTTCAACCCGCTGATGGCGATGGCTGCGGACACCGTGCTTGCCGAAGCGCAGGAGGTCGTTCCGGTCGGCGTGATCGCGCCCGACGATGTGATGACCCCCGCCGTGCTCGTGGACCAGCTCATCGCCAGGGAGTCCGTCCGTGGATGACAAGACCCTCATTGCCCGCCGCGTCGCGTGCGAACTGAGGGCCGGCTCGCTCGTCAACCTCGGCATCGGGCTGCCGACGCTCGTCGCGTCGATGGTCGGCAACGACTCCAACATCTTCTTCCAGTCGGAGAACGGCCTCATCGGTATGCAGGCCTTCGCCGAGCAAGGCCTCGAAGCCGATGACCTGACCGACGCGGGCGGCCGCCCCATCAGCGCGCTGCCGGGCGCCGCGACATTCGACAGCGCAATGTCCTTCGGCCTGATCCGCGGCGGCCACCTGGACGTCACCGTGCTCGGTGGACTGCAGGTCGACCGCACGGGGCGGCTGGCGAACTGGATGGTTCCCGGCAGCCTTGTTCCCGGCATGGGCGGCGCCATGGACATGGTGACCGGGGCGCGCCGCGTGATCGTCGCGATGACGCACACCGCCAAGGGTCGACCCAAGATCGTCGAGGCCTGCACGCTGCCGCTGACCTCGGCCCGGCCGGTCGACCTGATCGTCACCGAACTGGCCGTCATTGAGCCGACGCTAGAGGGGCTGGTGCTGAAGGAACTGGCGCCCGGCGTCGGCCTCGACGAGGTGCAGCGCGTCACGGGCACACGCTTGATTGCACCTGCAGGGGCCAACTTCGCGTGGCGGGTGTCGACCGATGCGTGATGCTGCGGCGCGATGGCTGCCGTTTCTGACCTGGTGGCCACGCGTCGACCGGCGCACGCTGCGTGCCGATGCGGTCGCCGGCCTGACCGGCGGCATGGTGCTCGTGCCTCAGGGCGTCGCCTTCGCGACCATAGCCGGCATGCCGCCCGAGTACGGCCTTTACGCGGCGATGCTGCCGGCCATCGTCGCCGCGTTGTGGGGATCGTCGTGGCACCTCGTCTCCGGCCCGACGACGGCGATCTCGATCGTGGTCTTCGCCACCATCAGCCCGCTCGCCGCGCCGGGCAGCTCGGAGTACGTTCGGCTCGTGCTGACGCTGACCCTGCTGGTCGGCGTGTTCCAGCTCGTGCTCGGCCTGGCCCGGCTGGGCACGTTGGCCAACTTCGTCTCCCACACCGTCGTCGTCGGCTTTACGGCCGGCGCGGCCGTGCTGATCGCGGCCAGCCAGGTCAAGAACTTCTTCGGCGTGTCCGTCCCGCGCGGTGCGGCGACGCACGAGGTGCTGCTCGCATTGGGCCAACAGATCGGTGACATCAACCCCTACGTCACCGCGGTCGCGCTGGCAACGATGCTCGCCAGCGCCGTGGTGCGTCACTGGGTGCCCCGGCTGCCGCATCTGATCGCCGCGATGCTCACAGGCAGCGTGACCGCCGCGGCGCTGAACCATGCATTCGGCGGTGCCGAGCGCACGGGCATCGCGACGATCGGCGCGCTGCAGGTTGGCCTGCCGCCGCTGTCGCTGCCCGACTTCGCGCCCGCGACGATCGAGAAGCTCGTGCCGATCGCAATCGCACTTGGCTTGCTCGCGCTGACCGAAGCCGTCTCGATCGCGCGCGCAGTGGCGCTGCGCTCGGGCCAGCGCATCGACGGCAACCAGGAGTTCATCGGCCAGGGACTATCGAATCTCGCCGGCGCGTTCTTCTCCGGCTACGCGTCGAGCGGCTCGTTCAACCGCAGCGGGCTGAACTACGCGGCCGGGGCGAAGACGCCGCTGGCAGCGATGTTCTCAGCGCTGTTTCTCTTGGTCATCGTGCTGTTCCTCGCGCCGCTGGCGAAGTACCTGCCGATCGCGGCGATGGCTGGCATCCTGTTCGTCGTCGCGTGGGGTCTCATCGACTTCCACCACATCGCCGAGATCCTGCGTGCCAGCCGGCAGGAGACCGCGGTGCTGGCCGCGACGTTCGTGGCGACGCTGACGCTCAACCTCGAGTTCGCGATCTACATCGGCGTGCTGCTGTCGCTGCTGCTGTACCTGAACCGAACTTCGCGACCGAGCCTTGAGGACGTGAAGCCGTTTGCGAAGACGACGCCGACAGTGTTCAGTCCGGAAACCGGAATGCCCGATTGCCCGCAACTGAAGATCGCGCGTCTGAACGGCTCGATATTCTTTGGCGCCGTGGCTCATTTGCAGGAGGCGCTGCAGACCATCGATGAGCGTGACCCGGGGCAGAAGCACCTGCTGCTGGTGGCGACCGGCATCAACTTCCTCGACCTCGCCGGCGCGCAGTTGCTCGGCCAGGAGGCCAGGCGCCGAGGTGCGATGGGCGGCGCGCTGTATATCTTCAACATGAAGGAAGAGCCCTTGCGCACGCTGCATGCGAGCGGGCAATTCGATGCAATCGGGGCGGACAATTTCTTCGCTCTCGGCGAAGACTCGGTGGGTGCGATCTACCAGCGGCTCGACCGTACCCGATGCGCGACCTGCGCGGCGCGCATCTTTGAACCTTGCCAGTGAAGCCACACCACCAACCCGAACAGGCGTCCGAGCAGCAACAGCAGTAGCGCCGTGGCAGGCGGCATGAACTACGTGGAAACGTCACGGGACTGCTGACAATCCGCGCATCCTGCTCCTTCGCAGTGGGTGTCACCCGGTTACTGACTGCAGCCTGGTCATCTCAGCGTCGGCCAGAATCTCCGGCCGAAGGTCGGCTTTGCGGCCTGCAACGAAAGTCGCTTCATGGCCGAGTGCCGGTACCGACGAGCGACAGCTGCATGGCAATCTGATGGCCATCGGGCATTGAACTGTGCGCGACCGAAACATGAGCTTCGGCGCAGCACGACGCCAGCCCCAGCCCTGACGCGCTACCTGCAACGGCTTGGGGCGCTTCGATCGTCGGTGAGTTCTTGTCGTACTCTCAGGCTGCAGTCCACGCCTCTCCCGAGGCCCAACTTTTTCGCCTGCTTGCCACTTCTACCCGTGCACAACGGTCCGCAAGGACATAAGCTTCTTCTTCGGGGTAGGTTCGTCGGTACGCCGACTGCCCACAGCATCGCTCCGTGTTCCGTGCCCGCCGAAGGCGACGATCGCTGCGAAATCTAGTAGCATCCGCCGGTTGCGGGGAGGGACAAAAACAAGGAACAACGAGAGCCAAGTAATTTGGCCTTCGTTTGCACCTGGCGGCGACGAATGATGACTCCGCACGCAAATTTTCCGCTCATCCTGTTGGGCTAGGCATGGCAGCCGAACACTCAGAAGAAGATCGGCACCGAGCCCTCGCTGCCTTCATCGAATCGATGCTGGACCGGCACGGAGTGCCAGAGCGTCAGCGCATTCGCGCTCTCGAAGCAGCCATCGGCATCTCGTACACCCAGGTGCGCCGACGCATGATTGGCGAGGCCCCTTGGACCATCGACGAGATCAAGAAGCTCGCCAGCCACTTTCACGAGCCTCTGATCCCGATCATGTCGGCACTCGCCGACGCACCAGGAATCCCCGCCACGCTGCCATTCGGTGGCGCGGCCATGCCTTGCACGATCTGGCCCGTCGGCGAACCCCTACCCGGACGCATCGGACCCATGGTGGCCATGCACGATTCCACCACCGACCAATGGACCGTCGCACCAGCTGCCGAGGTCTCCGACAGTCCCAGCTACGAATTGGCGCGCCTGCTGTTCGAGCGCGCACCGCCCCGTCGGGTGGCCGTTCTCGACGATGATCGCGACTCGGCGCAGTCGATCGTGGATTTCCTCGGTGCCAAGGGCCTCGACGCCCAGCCCTTCAACTGCGCGATCGATCTGCTGGCCGCGATGGAGGGCCAACCATTCGACGGCTTCGTCGTCGACTGGCTGCTGGGTGACAACACCGCAAAAGACCTGCTCTCGAAGATCCGCGCACGCGTGCCATCTGGGCCCGTGGTGATCCTCACCGGACAGATCGCGACAGGCGCGGCGAGCGAGGATGAGCTCGTCATGGTGGGCGCGTCCTACCGGGCCTTGCTCTTCGAAAAGCCCACGCGCCCACTGTCGATCTTCAATGCCCTGCAAGTGGGCTTCACATCCCCGACGACGCCCGGCTGAACCGGCCTAAGGGCTTGAGGAGACGGCACCGGCCAGCAAGGCCAGCGCAACTGCGGGCCCGCCTTGTCGATGCCCATCAGAGCTCCCGCGGACGATGAACTTTTTGGCGCAGTCCGCATATTCACAATCTGATACTGACGACATAGGCATTAACTAATTTACTTCCAGAGTCGTCTAGTCTGTTCATTGGGACTTGTAACGCCAATAATCATTGACACCTGGCGCCAAGAATCGGTAATCTTTCGCTCAAGTCGCCACGGCAACGCCGTTTCGACTTGACGCCGGGTCCGCATACCGCCCCGCGTCGACCAGCCACACGGCAGACCGGGACATAGACCATGGACCATCCAACTTCTCTCTCGCAGGTTCAGCGAGCGAACCTGAACCTTCTCTTGCTCATGCGCGATGCCGCGATGCGGGACATGGGCGACGCGGTGTGCAGCTTCGGGCTCGCCCGCCAGGACTTCGCCGCCATCGTGAGTCGCGCGCCGGACGAGTTGCTGAGCTTCGTGTGCGGCATCGGGGACCAGGCCCTGTTCCTGCCTCGAAGCGACCTGTCTTCCTTGCTCGCGCTCCCCCCTGGGATCGCCCCGGCCATCGCCTCGGCGCGTTCGGCCACCGCGCGGGCAACCCGAGTCGCCGACGCCTGAGTGCGTCACGGCGGTGACGCATGGGCAGCCCTTCGGCGTACAGCCTTCGCGCGCTGGAGACGGCGCGCGAGTGCGTGATCCTGGGGGCTCGACCGCGCACGATCGCCCACCTTACCGGCCTCACGCCGGGGTACATCCTGCGAGCCGTCTACTGTGAGCGATACCCGGCCCCGATCGGACGACCGCAGTACTCGGAGGACTTCTTCTTCAAGACCACCAGGCGCCTGCAGGCCGAGGCCTGTTTCCTCGCGACTCACTACCGCCGCCTGACCCGTGAAGGCTTCATGCAGGCGGACGCGCTGATTGCCGCCTTCCGGCACCACCGCGCCACCCAGCCCGACTCCACCTTCGGCTTCGACCAGGCCTTCTTCCTGATCTCCAGGCTTGACGGAATCTGGGCCGCGACGAAGAGTGGTCTCTCTTTCGTCGAGTGCCTGAACTGCCGCAGCCCATACCTCGCACCCCATGGGATGGCCCAGCGTGACAGTTGCCCGGTGTGTCGAACCGACTGGCGGCTGAAGTCCCGTGCTCGAGCGCGTGTCCGCGCTTCCTCCCCGCCTGCGCCGCCAGTTGATCCGCCGAAGTCGAACCGGCCCAGGCAAGACGCGCCATGGCAACTGGACCTGGACATCGCGCACGTTCGGCTGGTCGGCCGGCTGCAGCAGTTGGGCGCTGGCGACAAGGTCCTTGCGGTGCTGGCAGAGGAGCCACGCGCCAAGCTGTTCCGCGCGCCGCGTGGGCGGCCCACCGTCACGAGCGCCTACCTCTCCAGACCGATGCCGCTGGCCACCTGGTCCGCGAAGACCGAGGTCACGCACAGAGTGCAGTACGCGGTCTTCGCGTCCCACTTCAGGCGGGTCGTCCGACTGGACCTTTCGCTCACCGAAGCCATGTGTGCGGCCTTCGAAACGACACGCCGAGCCTGCCGCGACTATCCCAAGCCTGTGAGCTTCGACCGGTGCTTCGAGGTCGCCGCATTGCTCGACGGAATCTGGGGAGTAACGGAGAAAAAGCTCGAACTCTTGCAATGCGCGTCCTGCAGCTCCCACTACCTGGTGAGCAAGGCCGATTCCCACCCGTCCGGCTGTCCCTTCTGCATGCTCATCCGGCGCCACCGGATCCTGCTGCCTGCGCTCGCCGCGTGACCTGAGCTACCGATCCGCGCGACGCGTCCACCGACGGCGCATTTCCGGGGGGAGCACGACCGGCCTTTCGAGTTGAAGCGCCTGCCCCTCTCGCTGGATGATCGTCGCCACTCATGACGTGGTGTGGACCATGGGCCTGCTCGATCTGTTTCAAATTCGCCAGCGGCATCGCGGCGGTCCACTGCCGCGGACCGAACCCGCGGGTCTCACCGGCCTGCCTTCGAGCGGTGGACATCCCTCCGTGGACCCCGGCATCTGCGCGTCGACGGTCGATGATCTGATCGCTTCGGAGAGCGAGTTCCTCCAGCGCTTCAAGTACTGCTACGGCTGCGACGGCGAAACCTTCAGCCGCGACATTGTTGAGCCTATCCGTCGCTACGCCTCGTACGTCAACCTGCTTCCTGCGACAGCCGACAACTTCTTCTGCACGGCCGGCGGACTCTTTCGCCTGGGCCTGGAGGTGGCCTTCTTCGCCCTACAAGGCACCGACGCACACATCGTGTCCGGTCGGGCCACCATCACCGTGCGCAAGGAACTCGAACCGCGCTGGCGACAGGCGACATTTCTCGCAGGCCTGTGCAGCGAACTGCATAGAACGCTCAGCCACGCCACGGTTACCGATGAACAAGGCAACGAGTGGCCCGCCTACCTGGTTCCATTGACAGTCTGGCTGGAGCGCCGCAAGGCCCGTCGCTTCTTCGTTCGCTGGATTGCCAATGCGCCGGAGAGCCGCAGCCTGAGCCTGTTTGCCCTCCCGCATATCGTGTCGCCCGACTCGATGCAGCACCTCGCCGCGGCAAACAACGTCGTCGTGCCGCAGATGCTGGCCTCCATCACAGGCATCCCACTGCTTCACGAGCAGAGCATCCTGATCGAGCTTGTGAAACGGTCCGCGGCGCTGGTCATCGATCGTGACCTGGCGGCCAGCGCCCATCGCTACGGCCGGCCGATCCTCGGTGCGCACATCGAACGCTACCTGCTCGATGCGATGCGCCAACTGGTCGCGGCCCACCCAGCATGGTCACCCAACACCGAGCGATCGCGGGTGTGGCTCGGCACCGAGGGGCTGTTCATCGTCTGGCCCAACGCTGCCGCGGAGATCCGCAAGGTGCTCGAGGACGACGAGCTTCGCGGCATTCCCAAGGCCCCGGAGACGATCGTCGAGATCCTCACCGCTGCCGGGGTTCTTGTCGCGCCGCCCGAAGGGCAGGCATGCTGGAACATCTTGCCCCCGGGCAGCTCATCGCCGCACGAGGCCATTCGCCTGGCGTCGCCCGACATCCTGCTGGCTGGTCTGGCTCGGTCGGTCGAGGTTCTGGCACAGCCACTTGTTGCGCGAACGTCCACGGCACACGCGCGAACTGCCGGCTCTGCGCCCTCCATCGCGAATCACCCGACATCGGTTGCAGGCTCACCGGCGGCGGTGCCGGCGACTACGGCCAATGGAGCATGCCCCGCCTCCCCAATCTCCCGGCCCGAAAGCCCCATGAAAGCGGAGGCGGAGCAACAGCGGCCGCCTGAGGACGTGCAGGCCACGCTCGACTTCGAACCACCAACAGAGCTGGCGGCCCCATCGGGCACCGCGACAGAGCCCAACGCCACGGCGGCGCCGGCAGCCCTACCAACGCGCCAGTTTGCGCTGAAGGCTCCATTGCGCCTGGTGCCACAGGTCCGCCAGGCCCTGCAAGCCGCCGTCGCAACGATGAATGGCGACCCAAGGTCCGCCGCGGCCATCACCGTCGCGTCCGGCGTCTTCGTGCCGCTGTCCCACTTCAAGGCCAACAGCATCGACATCAGCGTCGCGCTGCGTGCCCTCGCCGACGTGGACATGCTGGTCGGCACCAAGGACCGTCGGCCAAGAACCTACCAGCACGACATCGCGGGCCAGGAGCAGGCCGGCGTCATCGTGAGGCCAGCCCACATCCAGGGGCTCGATCCGGCCGACTTCCAAGCAACCTGAGTAAGGCAACGCCATGCTTGTCCGACCCTATGAAATGCCGTGGCGGCCCGCGTACGAGGCCTGGGCTGCGGCCGCCTGGCTACTTGGCCTTCTGTACTTCGTGTACGTCACGGGATCACGCGCGCTGTTCACGCCGTTCGCGCTGACACTCTCCGCGTTTGCGATGCTGATGATGATCGTTCGCGCCCGCCAGGCGATGCGGGTGCTGACGGTGCGCGCTTCGCTATCCGGACGAGCGATGCAGGTCATCACCACGCGACGCCTCGCTCAGCTGACACCCGACCCCAGCCTGGTCTTTCTGGGGTTCGGATTCGAATGGCAGCCGCTGCACTCCCAGCGCCTGTACGAGCTGGCCAAGATCGACTACAAGGAGTTCACACTCCCGCCGTCGCTGCTATCCCTGCTGGGCTACACCGTCGATCCGCAGCCCGATGCGGAAATCGGCATGCCCTTCATCCACGGCGTGGAACCCAAGGAGCAGCCGCTGTACCGGCCGCTGCAGAACTTCGAGGGCGGCACCCTGTTGGTCGGCACCACGCAGGCCGGCAAAGGCGTCGCACTGGCCACTCTGCTGACCCAGGCCATCAAGCGCGGCGACGTCGTGGTGTTCATCGACCCCAAGAACAGCCGCCGGCTCAAGCGGGTCGTCCAGCGAGCCTGCCAGGACTACCGCCAGCCCGACACCTTCCTCGAGTTCCACCCCGCGTTCCCCGAAGTCGGCGTCCGGCTCGACTTCACCTTCAACTGGCAGAAACCCACCGAAATCGCAAGCCGCCTCCAGTCGATCATGCCCGCCGACAAGGACGGCACTTTCAGCGCATTCGGCTGGGACGCCGTAAACGTTGTGGTCCAGGGGCTGGTCAGCCTGGAGGATCGACCCAACCTGGTCAAGCTCATCAAATACGTTGCGGGCGGCGTGGAGCCGGTGCTGGAGGCCTCCCTCACGCACTTCTTCGACCGCATCCTGCCGCGTGGATGGCGAGACTCGGTCGAGATGAGGAAACTCCTGCAGGAGGCCGCCCGAGGCCAGATCAGAAGGCCCTCCGAAGTCACCAGCCCCCAACTGATCGCCTACGTCACCTACTACGAGCAGCAGGTCCCGCAAAACCAGCATGAGCGTGTGATCGACGATCAGATCCGCGTCTTTCGCCACAACCGCGAGCACTACCAGAAGATCACCGCGAGCTTGCTGCCGATCCTGTCCATGCTCACTTCCGGCGACCTCGGAAAGAGCCTCTCGCCGGACCCATTCGACCTCGATGACACCCGGCCGATCATGAACTTCGAGAAGATCGAGCGCGGCCGCCATGTTCTGTACATGTGTCTGGACTCGCTGCCCGACCCGTCAGTGGCATCGGCCATCGGCGCCCTGGCCCTGGCCGACATGGCCGCACGTGCTGGCATGCGCTACAACCTGGACATCAAAGGCCGCATCACGTTGGTCGTCGATGAGGTTTCGAACGTCATCAACAAGCCCTTGATCGAGATCCTGAACAAGGGTGCTGAAGGAGGCATCCACTCAATCTGCGCGATGCAGACCCTGGCGGATCTGGCCAACCGGCTGGGCTCTGAGGATGCGGCCCGGATGGCCCTGGGCAACTTGAACAACCTCTTCGCCCTGCGCACAAAGGATCGGCCCACACAGGACTTCGTCGTCGAGACCTTCGGCAAGACCGGCATCCACACCATGCGGGTCGGCCGCAACCTCGGCGCCGACACCCACCTGGGTGACTGGAGCAGCGGCCGGTCGGTCCAGATCACCGACGCGATGGAAGAGCGCATTCCGGCCGACATGCTTGGGAAGCTCCCCAACCTGCAGTACTTCGCACAGGTATCGGGCGGCCGGCTCATCAAAGGCCGCTTCCCGATTCTGAATCCCGACTTCGACCGCTCGGCCGCGCGCAGCGAAGGGGCGCCGTCATGATCCGCATCGTCTGGATCGCCGCCCTGAGCTGCGTGCTCGCCCTTGTGCTCTATATCCCCTCGGCCGTTCCGCCCGATCGGCTGATGCAGACCGTGAGGTCCGAGCACGAACTCAACACGACGCTTTGGGGCATGGCCGCCGCCGACCGGATTCTTGAGCGGATGCTGACTTTCCAGGCCGGTGGCATGAACGTCTCTTCTCCGCCACCCGAAACGGTCCAGGTGGCAGGCCCCGGAATCAATACCGCCATGGCGGTCGAGTTCGGACAGATGAGCACGCGCCTGTTCTCCTCGCCCTACTTCAAGTCCGTCGACGCGTTGTTCACCCTGGCCGCCCTGCGTGCTGCGACGCTTCTGCACGTTCTTCCACTGCTTCTGGTTTTCATGTTCGTGTGCGCCGTCGACGGGTTCGCGGTACGCAGCGTGCGGGCCCGCGAGTTCGCAGCTCACAGCGCCGAGGTCTACACCGCAAGTGCCACGGCCGGCATCGCGCTGCTGTCACTCGTGCTGGTCGCCTTGTTCCTGCCCTTCACTGTGAGCCCCCTGTACACGATCGGGGCCCTGCTGCTGATGCTCTTCATGCTGAGCCGCACGATCGCGAACTACCACCTGATTCGTTGACCTGCACCCAGCGACTTGAGTCCAGCGGCCCGCCCTCACGCGGGCCGCTTCGTTTGCGGGCGCTGACTGGCAACAGGCGAAATCGACGGTCGAAATTTCGGGGGACTTGGTGCCGCGTTTCGAGTTGAGCGACATCGAATTGCTTTCTACGCTCTCGACCTGAGGTGTCGCATGTCGCGGGCCTCATCGGGGCTACAGCACATGCACACCGAAGTCGCTCACTCACGAGGTTCATCGATGCCGCACAACGTCGTCGCCGCACAGCCTCCGGCCATCTTGATGACACGCGTTTGGTTGCTCGAGCACGACTGGCTGCACAGCGTCTACACCAGCAACTCCAACCAGTCGCCGACCTTTCGTTTTCCCGATCTGCTCTCGGCCTGCATCGAGCTGGTCCTTTCCAGCACCGAAAGTCTGGCCCGACTGCAGCTCTTTCTGAGCACCGAGCTCGGTGCGCGCGATCCGAAGTCGCCACGGCGCACTTGCCACGTGTGGCGCCGCCAGTTCGACGAGTTGCTCCGCGAACACCGGGCCTCGTGGAACTCCCACCCGAATCCGAAGTTCGACCTCGATGCCATCGCGACAGGGTGCGTTGCGGTGGTTCGCGCAGAGCACGACCCGATTCGCAGGGTGCTTACCCAGGCGCGCCTCAATTGCGCCGCTCGTGCCGCGGCAGAGGCTGACCAGCGAGCCTGAACCATGCTGCATTCACGCGCACTTGCAATCGTGGCTTCCCTCGCTGCCCTGCACGCCCCCGGCGTCGCTCACGCTTGCTGGAACGACGCCGGTGCCCGTTACGGTGTGTCGCCGCACTTGCTCTACGCAGTAGCCAGAGCCGAGTCCGATCTCAACCCGGTGGCAGTGAACCTGACCCATCGTGCCCGTACGAAGAGCTACGACATCGGGCTCATGCAGATCAACAGCTCGCATCTGCCAACGCTGGCGCGCTTCGGGATCAGCGAGCGCGACCTCTACGAGCCCTGCACGAACATCATGGTTGGCGCTTGGCTGCTGGCCGACCAGTTCGCACGCCAAGGCGTGAGCTGGGACTCCGTCGGCGCCTACAACGCCGCATGCACCCAGCTCAAGGGCGCCGCGTGCCGCGCCGCACGGTCCACGTATGCCTGGCGCGTGTACAGACGCCTTCCGGGTCAAGGCACCAGCCATCGCGCGCCGAAACCGTCCACATCGCAGCCGGGTAGCTCGCCAGCCGTGGCCGCGCATTCAGCACCGTTCATTCTGTCTGCAAGGGTCACACCATGAACCTGCGCCTCACCAGGGTGACAGTGGCGTGCGGCTTGGCCACCACGCTTGTGGTCGCCACGGCCTCGTGCTCGTTCGTGCCTCGTGCGCACGAGACACAAGACCAGGCGGCCCCGGCAGCGGCGCGCCCTGCTCCGCTTCGCATCGTCCAGCTGAACTTCGGCCAGAACGCCTACTTCGCCGCCTGTGCGGAGCCCGCCTGTCCTCCGGTCACACCCAAGACGCTTCCCGGCCCCGTCACTCAGCCCGTTGCAGCCACTGCCGATGACCTAGGGAACCGGGTGACCGCCTCTGATGCTGCCATCGAGCCGCGATCCCCTGCTCCACCTCGTGCTGCATCGGCGCCCGCCATCACATCGCGTGCCGAATCCGTCGACACGCACATCCTCCTGACCTTTCCGTTCGGGTCGGCCACCCTCACGGCGGAGTCCCGCCAAACCCTTCGCCGCTCTCTGCACCTGGCGCGCGAGTCCGATCGGATCGTCATCTCAGGACGCACCGACAACATCGGTCCCGATGGCATCAACCAGCAGCTGGCGCTGGCTCGCGCCCTGGCCGTCCGGAACTTCATCCGCGACGTCGTGCCCGATCTACCCAACGTGATCGCGATCGACGCGAAGGGAAGGTGCTGCTTCATCGCGCCCAACGACGACGAATCCGGCCGCAGCCGAAACCGTCGCGTGGAAGTCGTCTTCACCAGCTCGGGAGTCATGTGATGGATCACCCCATCGCTCGCCCCGCGCGCACCACTCCCGCCGACCCTGCACTCGCAGCCGTTCAATCGGCCACGGGCGCTTCGTCGGCTGCATCCCCGCAGCACAAGCGCAAGCCTCGCCCCGGTTGGAAGGCAACGATCGTCCGGAGCGAAAGTTTCGCCGAGCTGCGGCGCATCCAGAAATCCACGAGGGATCCAGTCATCGACCTCAGCTATCTCGCCGACGCGTGCGTCGAGCTGGCACTCGAGCTCGGGGCTGAGCGAATCGTGCAGCGGGCCATCGCCTCCTTCGGCAGCGTCCGCCCGACTCCCTGAACTCACCACCTTCTCTTGGAGAACGCAATGCATGCAACCGCCGCACCGACCCTGGCCCTCCCTTCGCGCAAGGTGATGCTCCGGCATGGTGGCCGTGGCGCCCAGCTATGCGCTGGACCTCGTGGCCTTCACCGGCATCACCGGCCCGCTGGTGTCGGCCCTGACGCAACTGGCTGCGCTGGGCCCGGGCGTCAAGGCGCTGGTCGCCTTCGTGGGCTTCGTGGTCGCCTTCATCAGCCTGGCCGCGCTGCGCAACTTCGGCCCTGTTCTGTTCTACCTGGGCATGGCGATCTTCGGCGCAGTCGGGCTCACGATCGCCGGCGCAATCCTCGGCGCAGTCATCTGAACCCTCTGGCAGCGGACACGGAGCAAGGGGAACGCCATGCAGTCGGACACCTACATCCCACGGCGCCTGGACGACCAATGGAAGCTCGGCTTCTGGGATGCCGACGTCGCGTTCCCCTTCGTCTTCTTTCTCTTCCTCGGCTGGATGTCCGGCACCAAGTGGGGCTTCGTGCTTTGCAGCGCAGCCGGTTTCTTCCTCAGCCGGTGGATCTCGCGGACCAAGGCTGACAAGCATCCGGCCTTTGCGATGCACTGGGCCTACTGGGCCCTGCCCACGAACCCCGTGACAGCGCTCCGCGCCACACCCCCCTCTCACATCCGGCGAATGGTCGGCTGAACCACACAGGGACCCGCACCCATGGACTTCGCTCAGCACCAGAACGACCTGCGCGCACAGCGACGCGCCAACCGTGTTCTCAGCGGCATCGTCGGAGCACTGTCGCTCACCGTGCTCCTTTGCCTCGTGGTGATCGTCAGCATCGTCGGCTCGGATCGCACCGTCATCGTGCCGCCCAACATCGACCGGACTTTCTGGGTGACCAAAGAGAAGGCCAGCCGGGAGTATCTCGAAGAGATGGCCAGCTACGTGGCCTGGTTGGTCCTGGACGTCACCCCCACAACAGTCGACTGGAAGAAGAACGTCCTGCTGAACTGGGTCGCCCCGGACCAGCATGCGGCCATGAAAACCAAGATGGACATCGAGGCCGAACGGCTGCGCACGAACAACGCCACGACCTTCTTTCTCGTGCAGCAGCTCGCCGCAGACGAAGCCAAGCAGTCCGTGGTCGTCACAGGCCGTCTGCGCAGGCAGATCAACGGTGCTGACGTCACCGATCCCGAGACCCGCTCGTATCTGGCGCAGTTCCAGTACGTCGGCGGTCGCGTCCACATCCAGTCGTTCAAGGAGATCCCGTATGCGCAACCTGGCCAGCAAGTTCGCGTCGGCGCTGCTGATTCCAACGGTACTCCTGCTCGTTAGCGCGACGCCCTCGCACGCGCTTCAGCTCGTCGAAGCCAGCGACGGCGTCTCCGTCGAGGCCGTCCTGTCGATCAAAGAGCCTACCCGTATCCGCGTCGACGGCTCGTCCATCACGAACGTCTTCGGCAACATTTACTCGACCAACTGCGGCTCGGCGATCACCAACGCGGCACCCGCCCAGCCGGGCGCGGCACCGATGCCACCGACCGGCTCGATCAACCCGGCCGGAGAGATCGTCCTTGAGTGCGACGTCGACAAGGGCGAGATCTACGTGCGCCCGGTTGGCGGACCTGGCAAGCCCGTCAACCTGTTCGTCTCGACCCAACATGCGACCTACACCCTGCTGCTGCGACGCTCCGACACGCCGGCCGACACGATCGTGATCCGGGACAAAACCGTTCGGCTGTCCCGCGTCGAGCCCGGTGGCGCCAGCGCAGCGGCCCGCACCTCTCAACACGTCCGTTCCCTGAAGGGAATGCTGGTGGCCATGAGCTCGGAGCGCGCCCCCGCGGACATCCGCGTGGAAGAGGTCAACCGGCCAATCCAGCTCTGGCAGGAGGCGAAGTTCGCCTTGGTACGCCAGTACGAGGGCCGCGGCCTGATCGGAGAGCGCTACCTGCTCACCAACGTCTCGAGCCAGGACATGGTCCTGGCCGAGCAGGAATTCGACCGCGAGCGGGGCAACGTGTTGGCCATCTCGATCGAGAACCACAACCTGCGTCCCGGTGAAAGCACCACCGTCTACGTCATCCGCCAGGGGACCTGACCATGCCAGCCTTCGTCGACAACCTCCGAGAGCGCTGGACGGGCATCACCGAGCGCATGTCGCCGCGCGCGCGGCAGTGGACCGTGGCGGCCGTCATATGCGGCGGCGGAGTTGCACTCCTGTGGGCGGTGTTCTCGGCGGGCTCCGGGGACAACGCGCAGCGCGCTGCAGCCGCCGCGGCCAAGAGCGAGGTCCGGCCGACCAACGTCGATCTGATGGCACCGGGTTCACAGGTGAAGGACTCCGAGGTCTGGATCGGCAAGGCTGGCAAGGAGCTCGAGAGCTACAAGGCCGAACGCGACGAACAGCGCAAGGTCAATCGCGACCTCACCGACAAGCAGCAGGAGTTGCTGCGCCGCCTCGCGGAGATGGAGGAGCGACTCAAGACGCGTCCTGTGGACGCGGCTCAAGCGGCCTCCGCGCCGACAACAGCGGCTGCTCCGGCCAAACCGGCCCTGGCGAACCCTCCTGAGACGGCCCTGCCGCGCGCGCCTGGCACGCTGCCACCTCCACCGCCACCCCCCGTGGCCTACCAGCGTGGTGCCATGCCACCAGGATTGCCCGGCACCTCTTCGCCGAGCGGGATCGATGTCGCTGCAGCGCCAGTCCAACCTCAGCTGATGCGTGTCACGCTTGCCGCGCCCGCGCGCGCCAGCGACGCAGCCGAAGGCGGCGGCAAGAAGCCACGGGAGACGCTCGACAGCTTCCTGCCGATCAGCTTCACGAAGGGGCAGCTGCTCGGTGGTCTGGACGCGCCGACCGGTGGCCAGGCCCAGAGCAACCCGCACCCGGTGCTGATCCGCCTGTCGGACAACTCTGTCCTGCCAAACCGCTATCGCGCCGAGTACCGCGAATGCTTCGTCATTGCGGCCGGCTACGGCGACATCAGCTCGGAGCGCGCATACCTTCGAACCGAACTGCTGTCCTGCGTTCGACCGAATGGCGATCCGTTGGAAGTGAAGATCCAAGGGTCCGTCTTCGGTGAGGATGGCAAGGTCGGCATGCGAGGCCGCCTGGTGACCAAGCAAGGCCAGATGCTGGCCAACGCGCTGCTGGCCGGCGTCGTCAGCGGAATCGGTCAGGGCTTCTCCCAGGCCAACACGACGTACAGCACCTCACCTCTGGGGTCTGTCGCGACCGCCTCGGGCTCCGATGCGTACCGCGCCGGCATCGGCTCAGGGGTCGGCAAGGCCCTCGACCGGTTGGCCCAGTACTACATCAAGCTTGCCGAGCAGACCTTTCCGATCATTGAGATTGATGCCGGCCGAGAGATCGATGTCGTCCTGACCAAGGGCGTGCGCATCGACGGATCCGACCCCAACACGGCCTCCAACTCCTCCACCTCAATGCCCGGCCGCTCGGATCCGGCAGAGCGCTATCTGAAGGTGACCTCCGATGAAGAATAGATGCGTCCTGGCTGGCCCCGTCCTGGCGCTGGCGTTGCAATCCGCCCTGGCCAACACCTCCGCCGACGAGGCCCGGCTACTCGCCACCCTCAAGCGCACCTACCCAGCGACCACCTTCACGTCGGTTGCGGCGAGCGAGGTGCCTGGAATCTATGAAGTCTGGATGGGACCGAACGTTGCGTTCGTCTCGGCGAAGAACCCACGGTACTTCATCATGGGCCGCCTCCTCGACGCGAAGACGGCCACCGACATCACCGGTCCCAAACTCGCGAGAGCGCAATCGGCTCGGCCGGCCTCCGAAACGATGGAGGGCGCAGACAAGCCGATCGACATCGGAAGGCTTCCGCTGCAGGACGCCCTGAAGGTCGTTCACGGAACGGGTGCCCGCACCCTTTACGCCTTCAGCGACCCGGCCTGCTCGTTCTGCCGGCGCCTCGAGCCGGAACTCGCCAAGCTGCAGGACGTCACGGTCTACACCTTCCTGCTTCCTTTCCAGGGGCGGCAGTTGCCCCAGGCGGTGCTGTGTTCCCCCGATCCGGTGAAGAGCTGGCAGGCCGTGATGCTCAACGCCGACACCACTGGCCTGAACAGCCAGGCCGAGTGCGCCACGCCGCTTGAGCGCAACCTCCAATTGGCACGACAACTCGGTGTCAACGGGACGCCAACGATCTTCTACGCGGACGGCACCCGAACCACCGGCTATGTGCCTGGCGCTGAGGTCGAACGCCGCATAGCCGCTGCGGCTGCCAGCAGAGCGCCGGTCGCGAATGCACAGGCCATCACCCAGGAGAAAGCGCCATGAGCAGCAGGTTCTTCGTCCCGACTGGCTGTGTGATCGCAATCGCGGCCTTGCTCCAGGGCTGTGCGTTCTCAGGCCTCGACGGCGATTCGAAGTACGCATGCAAGGCCCCTGAGGGCGTTCGATGCGACTCCGTCTCCGGCACCTACTACAACGCATTGCAGAACAACCTTCCAGCGCAGAGGCGCTCTGCACCACCGGTGGATACGTCGCCGCAGTCGGCCCCTCCCGCCGGCACGCCACGTGCAGCGCCGGCAATGCTCAATGCGTCCACGCGCCCGGCCGCAGGCGACGAAGGAGCGGCCTATGTGGCGGCACCGTTGCGCGCGGCACCGCGTGTCCTGCGGCTCTGGATCAAGGCATGGGAAGACGCTGACCGCGATCTCGTCGGGGAAAGCCTCGTCTATGTGCAGGTCGACAACGGCCGCTGGCTGGTCGACCACGTGCAGCGACAGCAGCGCGACGCCTTCATGCCGATCCGCGCGCCGCGGCCGCCTGCGGCTACGAAATCGGCTGGCGCGGCAGCCGGCCCGAATGGTCCTTCGTCAGTTCCGACCGAGGACGCGCCGTCGCTCACGCAAGCCCTGCGCGCGCTGCAGGGCCGCACGCCTGCCGCTGACCAATAGCTCTGGAGGGCACTTCCATGCTCGAGTCCCTTCGCCTCAACCTCTTTGGCAGCGCTGAGTCCGCGGGGGCCAGCGACAGGTCCGGACCGGGACTGTTCTCCTTCGGGCACAAGGACGAATCGCCCGCGGATCAGTTCGCCAGTTGGCTGCCCTACATCTCCTACCTCGATGAAGAGCAGTTGTTCGTGAACAAGGATGGTATGGGCTTCATGCTGGAGGTCATGCCGCAAAGCGGCGCAGACGACCGCATGGTCGATGTTCTGGTGTCGCTCTACTCGAACTGCCCACCGGACACGGGCATCCAGTTCCACCTCTTCGCCTCTCCCCACATCTGCCCGCCGCTGCGCAAGTACGCCAACCTGCGCATGGAAGACCGCGATCAGATCCAGAAGGCACAGGCATTCGGCCGTCCCGCTCGCAACGACAACCTGTACCGCAAGCTGGCCAGACGCCGCTACGCCCACTTGTCCCACGGGGCTCACCACTCTCTGACGCAAGGTTTCCACTACACCATCCGCGACTTCCGCCTGATGGTCAGCGTCTCGGTCAAGGCCGATCCTGGCAATCTGTCCGACCGTGAACGCATCGTCGGTCTGCGCGATGGCATGGGGACCACGCTGCGCTCGGCTTCGCTTCCCAACCGGGTCTGCGATGCCGCCGACCTGATCAACTGGTGCTCCCTGTTCGTCAATCCGGACCGCATCGACGCCGCAACTGCACCCGACCTGCACTACGACGATGGGCGCGAGCTGCGCGACCAGATCGTCGACCACGACACGATCCAGGACGCGCGCTCCAACGGACTTCACCTGTGGAAGGAGGGCGCCGGCGATGGCCTGGATGTGCGCTTCTTCTCCATCAAGTCGTTCCCGGAGCGGTTCGGGCTGTGGCAGATGGGGGCGCTCGTCGGCGACCTGATGCAGCCAGCGCTGCAGTACAGCTCGCCGTTCCTGCTGACCATGGGCGTCTACATCTTGGACCCCAACTCGACCAAGACCGTGGTCACGGCCAACCACGTCCGGGCCACGCAGAACGCGGGCAGCAAGATGGCCGTGGTGATGCCCGATGTCGCCAAGAAGGCACGCGACTGGTCGGCCGCCGCGGACGCGATCGATACCGGTGGCGCGCTGGTGAGCATGTACCACCAGCTCGGCCTCTTCTGCCACCCGGCCAAGGTCGCTCAGACACAGGAAACAGCCAAGGCCATCTGGCGGGCGAGGGGCTTCGAGCTGAACGCCGATGTCTACAAGCACCGCCAGGCCCTTCTGGCCAGCCTGCCGATGACACTGTCGCCGGCCTTCCACGGTGATCTGCGCAAGATGAAGCGCGTCACCCGCAAGACGATGGCCAACGCGATCCACCTCGCGCCGGTGCTGGCCGAATGGCGCGGCAGCAAGACGCCCACCCTGATGTTCGCCGGCCGCCGCGGCCAACTGCTTACCCTCGACCTGTATGACAACGACGGGAATTACAACGCCGCGGTCATCGGGTCACCCGGCTCCGGCAAGTCGGTGCTGCTCAACGAACTGGCCTGGTCCTACCGTGCCATCGGCGCGAAGATCTGGATGCAGGACCTCGGGCGCTCGTTCGAGAAGCTGTGCCGCAAGGCGGATGGCACATTCATCGAGTTCCGACCGGACGTCGAGATTTCGCTGAACCCGTTCCCGCTGGTCACGGACATCAACGAGGACATCGACATGCTGCTCCCGGCCATCGCCAAGATGGCCTCGATGAAGCAGCTCGACGAGGTCCAGATGAAGGCGATCTCGGCAATGTTGCTCAAGCTCTGGGCCAAGTACGGCCAGGAGCTGGACATGACCATCCTGCGCGACTCCTTCGTGCCCGGAACGATCGAAGAGCTAGGCATCAAGGACGACCAGCGGGTGCGCGACCTCGCGGTGATGCTCAACCCGTACGCCAAAGGTGGCCAGTACGCGCGCTTCTTCAGCGGTCGCAACACGATCGATTTCTCCAACGACTTCGTCGTCATTGAGAGCGAGGAGCTCAAGCGAAAGCCCGACCTGCAGGCGGTCGTCAACATCATCCTCTTCCACGCGATCACCCGCGAGATGTACCTGACGCGTGACCGCAAGAAGGTCTGGTTCATCGACGAGCTGAAGCAGCAACTCGGTGACTCGAGTGAGAACGACCTGGTGATGGCTGCCGCGATCGACGAGGCGGCCCGCCGCGCCCGCAAATACGGCGGCAGCCTCGTGACGGCGACTCAGAACGGCGATGACTACTTCACCTCGGCGCAGATGGAGTCTGCCCTGAAGTGTTCGGACTGGACGTTCCTGTTGCGCCAAAAGCCCGAATCGATCGAACTGCTCGCCCGCACTGGTCGGTTCTCGATGGACGAGCCGAAGAAGCGGCTGCTGAACTCGTTGCGCATGGAGCCCGGCGTGTTCTCCGAGTGCTACATCACATCGCCCATAGGCGAGGGGGTCGCGCGCATCATCCTGGACCCCTTCTCCCACCTGCTCTTCAGCAACAAGCTGGACGACAACGCGCCGCTGGATGCCCTGCGCAGGCAAGGCCTGTCGATCGACGACGCCATCACCGAGCTCCTCCGTCGGCGGGGGTACACCGTATGAGCTCCCTTGCCACCCAAGCCCTCGTGTCCGTCTTCGTGACTGCAGGGGCCCTGCTGGCGTACGACCGCCTTGTCGTGAAGCCTGCCCAGGTAATCGGGATTGTCGACATCGCCGAGGTCTACCGCGCCAAGGAGTCGGAGTTCGCCGCGCTGCTCACGGCCAGCAAGACCGAAGACGATCGGCAGCGAGCCTATGCGCAGGCGCAGGCCTTCGGCGACCGCCTGGATCGCGCGCTGCGCGAGATCCCAAACGAGTGCCGCTGCCTGGTGGTCGTCAAGTCCGCCGTTGCCGGTGGCTGGTCCAACGCAATCGACCTCACCGCCGCCCTCAAGGCGAAGGTCGGCGCCAAGTCGTAGCCAACGCCATGTCAACTTCGCGAGTCGGTCTGAGCCAGTGGTTGCTGCACGGCAGCCGCGTGGTGCTATTCGACCTGCGGCGGCACTGGGTTATGTCCGTTCTCGTTGCCGCAATCTGGGTCCTCGCCCTCGTCCGCCTCTTCGCCCACCACGTCCCGGTCCTGCCCCTGTTGTTCAACTGGACGCCCAGCCTCCCCTACAAAGTTGCACTCGTCGATTTCCGATCGTCCTCCATCGACCGGGGCGACCTGGTGGTCTACGCCTTCGAGGGCCCGGCTGGCGAGAAGGCGTATCCAGGTCTGCGGCATCAGGCTCTGTTCAAGCGGGTTGCGGGCGTTGCTGGCGACGTGGTGACCGTCCAGGGCCGCGACGTGTTTGTCAACGGCGTGCTGGTGGGCCGCGCAAAGACGCATGCCTTCGACCATCGCTTGCTCGATCCGATCGCCCCGACCGTCATTCCCGCCGGTCACCTGTACGTGCAGGGAACAAGCCCGGACAGCTTCGATTCCCGATACAGCCTGAGCGGACTTGTGCGCGTGCAAGACGTCAGGTCGCGGGTCATCCCCTTACTGTGAGGACCGCATGCACCGGATCTTCCTGCTGTCGATCTTGTGCCTCGCAGGCACGGTGGCCGCTCAAGGCGAACGCCTGGACCTCCAGGACGACGTTCCAATCGATACCTATCTCGCGCTGCTGGCTCAGGTTGCGCCGCCGGCGCGCGACGGCGCCGAGGCCTACATGGCTGCGTTTCGCAGCCGCTGTGGCCGCGCCTTGCGCACCGTCGAATTGCGCCGCGCATTCGCCCAAGGCAGCGGTGATCCGGTGCTGATGAACATGGTCCGAGCGTCCCACGAGCGCGATACCGCCGCCTTGCAGCGTCTGGGCGCCTCCATCGCCTGCCCGGCCAAGTGACATGCGCAAGTCCCAACTCCCTGCGCTCCTCCTGGCACTGGCGTGCTGGGCGGGCGCGGCGCATTCCGACAACCTCGGCACGATCGGCCCGACCTATCCGGTCGCGGAGAGGAATCTCCTTGAGGTGATCATGGCCAGGCTGCGAGCCAAGGAGGCAAGCGGGGAACTCAAGCGCCACGAGCGGGAGGCACGAGATCGCGCGACCTATGCCGTCAACAACCCGCGGCCGGTCGATGGTCTCCGACGAGCCGAGGCTGCACGGACGTTCTACTTCGACCCGAGCTTCGCCCTGCAGTCCAACGTCATTGACAGCAAGGGAGCCGTTCTCTTTCCGGCGGGAACGCGCAAGAACCCCCTCGAGGTCGTTTCCCTCTCCAAGCACCTGCTGTTCTTCGACGCCCGCGATCCGGGCCAGGTGAACAAGGCCCGTGAACTGATTGATCGCTACCAGGGCAAGGTCAAGCCGATCCTAGTGGGCGGCAGCTACCTGGACTTGATGAAGCGCTGGAACAAGCCTGTTTTCTACGACCAGGAGGGGGCACTCGTCCGCAAGTTCGGGATCGCGGCTGTTCCGGCCATAGTCTCGCAGGAGGGGCTGCGCCTGCGCATCGATGAGGTGCCCGTGCGATGAACCTCTTCCAGCGCATCTTCGCGGTCCTGTGCTTGCTGGTTTCGTCGTCTGCAACGGCAGCCGGCATGGCGACCTGCACGGGGAAGTTCCCTAACCCGCTGACCGACATCTGTTGGTCCTGCCTGCTGCCGATCACCATCGGCGGCGCCACGATCGCGAACTTCGGCGGGCAGGAGGACAACGGCGACAACCCTGCCAACCCGATCTGCAGCTGCGGTGTCAATCCGACGATCGGCCTGTCGATCGGATTCTGGGAGCCAGCGCGCCACGTCGAAGCGACTCGCAAGCCGTTCTGCCTTCCCTCGCTGGGCGGTCTCAATCTGGATCCTGGCATTGCCGCGCCTGAGGCCGCCAGGTTCACACGCCCGGAGGGCGATGGCGACGGCGGCTCCTTCTACCAAGCGCACTTCTACACCAACCCGGTTCTCTACTGGCTCGAGGTCGTCACCGACTTCCCGTGCCTTGAGCGCGGGAGCTTTGATCTCGCCTACCTCACCGAGGTCGATCCCCTCTGGAACGACGACGAGTTGACCTTGATCCTGAACCCGGACGCCGTGCTCTTCGCCAATCCGATTGCTATCGCCGCCTGTGCAGCAGACTGCGTGGCAGCGACGGTCGGCTTCGGCCTGAACACCCTCTTCTGGTGTGCCGGCTGCCAAGGCGGCATCTACCCCCTGGACGGTCACGTGCAGTACCACATGGGCGGCGTCCGGACCGCAGCCCTGTTGGCGCAACGCCTCACGGCGAAGATGCATCGTGAACTGATCGCCTGGGGATGGCACGGCTCGCGCGGGCTCTGTGGCCCGTACTTCGAGCCGATCATGGACAAGTCGTCCTACAAGACGAACCTCACCTACCCCATCCCATCGACCGACAAACTCGACGGGAAGTGCTGCCAGCCCTTCGGCCGCACGACGGTCCTCTGGGGCGCCGGAAAGGAGTACCCGGTCCTGGGCGAGGACTTCGCCTTCATGCTTTTCCGCAAGAGGAACTGCTGTGTTGGCTACTGAACTTCTCCAAGCCCGCCGCGTCTTGGAAGCCGCGGCGTTGCTGCTGGCCTTGCAGGCTGCCTCGGTTTTCGCTCAGTCACCGAGGAGCCCGGTGACCGATGCAGATGTCGCACGCGCGGCGCGCCATCAGCCGGTCATCACCGACAAGGAGATCGACGCGGCGCGACGCAAGCACCGCATGCCCACCGACGAAGAACTCGCACGGGTGCCCGTTCCCTCTGCGCCGCGCATCGACGCTCTGCCGCAGCCGCAGACCCAGGGAAAGATCGACCTTGGCGCCATCGCCGGCGGCTTCGATGCAATGGGCTCCCCAGACCCTGCCAAGGCTGGCATGCCCGTGGGCCCAACACTCCTGGTGTTCGTGAGCTTCTCGATGCCCGAGCCGGCGCTGGAGCGCCTGGTCGACCAAGCTGCACGCACTGGAGCAACCCTGGTGCTGCGCGGCCTGGTCGAGGACTCGATGCAGAAGACTGTCGCCCGTGTGCAGCGCGTGATCGGCCAGCGCAAGGTCGGCTTCCAGATCGACCCACAGGCTTTCGACCGCTTCGCGATCGCCGCCACACCCTCCTTCGTGCTGATCAAGGACCGGTCAGTGCCAACCCCCTGCGCGGCAGGGGCGTGTTTCTCGGCAGACAGCTTTGCCCTGGCCGCCGGCGACGTGAGCATCGACTACGCGCTGCGATTCATCCAGCGGACCGCGCCGAAGTACTCGCGCGAAGCACAGGTCTTTCTGGCCAAGATGAAAGGAGGTTGAACCGTGATGTTCAAGCGCCTGATCGTCTGGGTCATGACCCAGGCTCTGATCCTCGCTCAGACCGCTGCGATCGCACAGACCTCGCATGACCAGGGCGTCGCCGCGGGGCGAGCGGCCAACACCACCATCAGGGGCATGGTGAACCAACCCTCTGCGACAGGTGTCGTGCCCGGGTACACCACCACGCCTCCCGAGGCCGCTTTGGCCGGACGCCCAGCCCTCGGGCCCGATGTGAGCGCCAAGCTGGCCGCATGTGCGGCGACGCCGAACGACCCCAGTTGCCAGGCGCTGCGGACGGCCATCACGTCTGCGAACACCCCTCGCCCCACGATCTCACCGAATGATCCCTCAGTTGCCGCAGCGTCACGCATCGCGCGCAACCCCTCACTGGATCTGGGGAGCCTTGCCTCCTACTACAGCGGCTGCACGACCACCGATGCCACCATCGCAACCCACACGGAGACTCGTGCCTGCGCTCGCTATGTGACCGCGGGCAGCTACACCTGCTCGAACTCGCTCAATGTCGCGGTCGATCGCACGACCACCTGCGCCCCCGGCGACTGGTTCGCGCAGGCGTCCTCTGGCTCAACTGCAGTCGCCACGCAGTGCCTGCCGGATCGACCGGACTCCAGTCAGCACTTTCGGGTCACCAGTTCCGGCACGCCGCTGGCGTTCTTCGACGTCGACATGACGACGTCGGTGATCACCCCGCAGCGGGTGGCGGTGATCGGCACCTCCTACAACTGGCCGAGCTTCACCCCCTCTGAACGAGGTGTCTACGTCGCAGACAAGTCGTGTTCCGGCACCACCTGCAGTCTCACCGCCATGATCGCCGACGACCCCGTCGAGTCGTGTACGGGCGGCTGGGAGTCGATGACCTGCACGACCATCCATCCTTTCATCGACGTCTACGCCGCCTGTCCCGCTGGAACCCAGAGCGGCAACAACCTTCTCGTCACCACCTGCTCGTACGGTGGTGACGGGATGGAGTGCACCAGCTCACCGCTCAGTACCACCACTTGCTACAGCCCCAGCGGCTCGCCGGGGGACATCCAGGCAAGCGACATCACCGGCACCTTCTCGTCCCCCTACTGGCGCGCCAGCTCAACCCGAGCCGTGGTCGGCTGGGCACCGAATCCGGCATACGGTCCGATCCCGCAGATGCGGCTCTCGTACACCAAGCCCGCGACGACGTACACCGCCGCAGACACCTGGAACAACCAATGCCCCAGCCTCGCCGCCGACAGCCGGTGCTCGGTGGCAAGCGCACCTGTGTGCGTGGATGGCCCTGCAACGAAGGTGATCGACGGCGTATCTATCACCCGAGACTGCTGGCAGTACCAGAGCACGATGAGCTGCGGCGGTACCTACACGGCCGATCAATGCGCGCCCCTGATCGCGGCTGGATGCACCCCGCTGTCGTCAACCTGCTCGCGCACCAATCCTGTGACGGGTGTCTGTGAGGCGTATCAGGACCAGTACACCTGCACGGTACCGAACGAGACGGTCACACAGGCGACGAACTGCCCGACCAACGTCTTCTGCCTGGGTACCAGCTGCTTCAACACGGCCTACACCAACGACGCCGACTTCGCCCGAACGATGTCGATGCTCGAAGCCGGGCGTGAGGCGGGGGTCTACCTCGACAGCGACCGCATGCAGGTTTTCAAGGGGGAAGCCAACAGCTGCCGCGATCGCCTTCTCACCAACTGCTGCAACTCCGACGCATCTGGCCGCGGCATGACGAACCAGAGCGTCTTCGGTGCAGGGTCTCGCCTGGTCTACGACATCCTGATGAACTCCGAGAACCGGCAGTTTGTCTACCAGGGCCTCAGCGCCTTGCTCACGGGCGCTGGCTTCAGCGGCTCGTTCACCACCTACGGGGTGACGATCGCAGTCAACGGCACGGCACTTCCCGCCGGCTCCACCGTGCTGTACTCGTCCAGTGCGGTCGCTGGCGAAGGCTTCGTCATCGCGTTCGACCCGTGGACGCTGGTCATCGCAGCGGTCATCTACATCGTCCTTTCCCTGACCTCCTGCAACGAGAACGAGGCCGTCCTGGCGCTCAAGGAGGGCGCGGGGCTGTGCCACAGCATCGGCAGCTACTGCTCGTCCTGCATTCGGATCCTCGGTTCCTGCGTCTCTTGCATCGAGCACACGACCGGGAAGTGCTGCTTCAACTCGATGCTCGCGCGCATCGTGAATGAACAGGGCCGCGGCCAGATCGGCAAGGGCTGGGGGGACGCGCGAAATCCCGACTGTTCCGGGTTCAGCATCTCGCAGCTCCAGTCCCTTGACTTCGCCCGCATGGACCTCAGCGAGTTCTATGCCTCGCTCGTCGCGAAGAGCCCCAACCTCTCAGCGATCCAGACCAACAACGGGGCACGGGTTCCGAGCTGCTACTTCGGCCAAGGGAAGTGCTGAACCATGAAGCACCTACTGCTCTCAACCCTCCTTTCCTTGGTCTACGCCTCGGTCGCCATCGCCCAGCCCTCCGATGGCGGCCGCGTGCCGGTCACCGACGTGCGGGTACTGATGATTGCTGCCATCGATTCACCCACGGGCACTGCGCACGGCGTCCTCACCAGCAAGGATGCCGAGAGCATCACCCGCCACTTCAAGGCGACCGGGCCGATCCAGATCGACGTCTCAACGGTCAAGCGCTATGCCCAGGCGGGATGCGCGAGGCTCAAGGTGTCGTTCGCACAGGACGGAGTCCAACTGCCTGGACAGGCCGCACCTCGCAGAAACACCGTCGACTTCGGCATCAACTACTGCCGCGACGGCCAGCCGCCCAAGTCCCTCACCTGAGGAGCTGCACGTGACGCCCACTCGAAGCATCGCCACGCTCGCCGCGGCCCTGATCGTGATCCAACCCGCCCTGGCTCGCGCGCAAGCGCAGACTGCAGCCGCTGTCACGCCTGCGCAGAGCTCCACTCCTCCCCGGTCACTCTTCTGGGACGACTTTCGTCGTGGCTGGCACTTCTACGAGGAGCCAGAGCCTGAGGCTCTTCCCCCGCCACCGGCGAAGCCGATGCCGCCAAGGCCCGAGGCCAAGCGCCGAGACACACGCGCACCGGAACTCATCGAGTTCGAACAGCTTCAGAAGCGACTCGAGGATTACCGCAACATCGCCATCATCCGACCGAGCGAGGAAAACGTCCGTCGCTACATGCAGCTCGAAGCGCAGGTGGTGCGCCAGGCCAGCTACTTCTCGGACGTGGCCCAGCGCGTGGCCTGGGCGACGCCGGACCTGGACATGACGCTGCAGGGACGTCCCGTGAACTCACGCGCAATCGAGGTCTTCGATCGCGAGCAGGCCACCAGCCGTGCCCAGTCCCTGACCGATCTGGCTCGCACGCACGTCCTGTTCTTCTTCTTCCGCTCTGACTGCCCGTACTGCCATGCCTTTGCGCCAACGCTGGAGGCATTCAACGCGCGCTTCGGTATCCAGGTCGTCCCCATCAGCGTGGACGGCAAAGGGTTGCCCAACTTCCCGACTTTCCGCCGCGACAACGGCATCGCACGAACTCTGCAGGTCACTCAGGTGCCCGCCATCTACCTGGCGGAGCCATACACCGGAAAGATCACGCCGATCGGCTTCGGCGTGCTGTCCGAGTCGCAGCTCATCGAACGCATCGCGACCGTCGCAGCCCCTGGCGCCGACGCCTATGCACCGTCCATCACCAAGCGGGTCAACCTGCAGTAGGGAGACGACATGCCTACACGCATCCTATTCCGCAAACTGTTCGCGATGATCGTGGCCTACGCCGTGGCCCTTGCTGCGCCCTTGAGCTACGCCGGTGACCTCAATGCCGAGGTGAACACCATGTTCAACAACCTCGGTGCCATCGGCAACTACACCGCTCCGGGGGCGTTCAAAGGCCAGACCTTCAACACCTACACCGGCGGCAACCTCTACCTCCGCTCCCCCAACAAGACCTATCAACTGGCCGCCATCCAGTTCCCGACGGCCAAGGGCGGATGTGGCGGCATCGACCTCTTTGGCGGTTCGTTCTCCCACATCTCCGCCACCGAGTTCCGCAACATGCTGAGGAACATCACGGCGGCCCTGCCCGGGATCGCATTTCAGCTCGCGCTCGAAGCGGTGTCTCCCCTGCTCGGCGGCCTGACCAAGTGGGCCAAAGGACTGGAGACCTGGATCAACAATGCGCGGATCAACTCCTGCGAGACCGCGACCGCGCTTGTGTCCTCCGCGGCCGAAGCGGTCGGCTACGACTCGCAGCGTGCCTGTGCGAAGCTGGCGCTCCAGATGGGCATGGAGACCGACATCGACGCCGCCATGCGCCGCTGCGCAACAGACAGCCCCTCGATCCTCGGCTCCGCCCGCTCGAGCGCCGATCCGAACATTGCCGCTCAAGCGCCCTTCGTTGGGAACTTCACCTGGCGCGCGCTCAAGTCGATCGACACCCTGGACGATCCCGCACGCGAGCTCGTGATGAGCATCGTGGGCGCAGTGATCTTCCCGCCCGAGACAGCCAACCGAGATCCCGAGTACATCGGCCCGAGCATCACGACCGTGGCGCAGTTGCTCTACGGCCAGTCGGACGCCGCCGGCGGAAACATCAACCTGCAACTGCTCCGTTGCAACAACTACACCGATTGCGACACGGTGACCCGCGACAACACCTACGTGCACCAGCCGCTCACCAAGAAGGTGTCCGACATCATGCAACTGATCTCGGACAACATCCGCTCCCGCACGGCAATTCCGAACAACTCCGCAGCCGTCGGCTTCGTCAACAGCACCAGCATCCCCGTCTGGCGCATGTTGTCGATCGGGAACACCATCCCGGGCTCCGGCCTCGCGGACATGATGATCGGCAACTACCGCGAGGTCATCGCTGCCGACTACGCATTCACCTTCCTGAACCAGTTCGCGAACGTCGCGATCTCTGCCCTTACCAAGCAGCATCGTCTAAACGAGCGGCAGCGCAGCCTCGCTCACCAGCAGCGTGAGGACGTCCAGAAGTTCATGAACCTGCTTCAGCAGGAGCAGGCAACCCTGTATCGCAAGGTGACTGCGGTCTCCACCGTTGCCACGGACATGGAACGGCTAGAGCGCAACCTTCGCTCAAGTATGTCGCTGCACGCCCTGGACATGCTGGGCTACTCCAGCCGCAGCGCGAAGTAGGACTGCACTCGAACCCCGGGGGGCCAGACATGTGGGAGATCTTCGCCTATCACAACAGCGAAGCGTTGGAGGGCATCTTCAACGCCATCGCGGCGATCATGGCCTCTGGCACCTACCTGAGCGCCATAGCGGCAGTGGGATTCTGTGGCTTCGTCGCCGCCATGGTGGCCTACATGTTCCAGCCCGAGAAGCTCGTGGGTTGGAAGTGGCTCGTATCGGTCGTGCTGATTTACGGCGTGCTCTTCGTCCCCCGCGTCACGGTCGCCGTGGTGGACAAGACTGGCGGCACCCCCAACCGGATCATCGCGAACGTACCGTTCGGCATGGCGGCTCTCGGGGGCCTGACAAGCACCATTGGCAATGCAATCACAGAGCTCTTCGAGACTGCTTTTCAGACACTTCCCGGGCCCGCGGCACTACCAGGGGAACTGTCCTACCAGCAGAACGGCCTGATGTTCGGGAGTCGACTCATTCAGGAGACGCGGAGCGTCTCGATCCCGGATCCCGGAGTTCTGAACGACATCATCAACTTCGCCAACAACTGCACCGCATACGACATCGCCGACGGCACGATCTCAGCCAACGCATTCTCAACGTCGGACAACTTGTGGGCTGCGATGGCGGCCACCAATCCAGCTCGCTTCACCGTCATCACGGCCGGCGCCGGGGTGACCACGACCACCTGCGACGCAGCCTATACATCCATCTCGGGCCGCCTGCCCACACAGGTCAACGCGTTGACGGCGCGTCTTGGGCAAAAGTTGAACCCCGACCTCCCTGCGGCAGCAGCGCAGGCAGCGGTTCTCAATCAGATCCCACAGGCATACATCCGCTCCCAGATCGCAGGCGCTGCCGCCACAGCCGCTGACCTGATCCGCCAGAACGCTATCGTCAACGCAATCAACGATGCCGGCGAGATGGGCTGCCAGCGGATCAACGACCCGGCCTGCATGATGCTCGCCACCGGACGCGCACAGGCTGTTGCCGCCCAGAACGCATCCTGGATCAACGGGGCCAAGATCTCGTCTCAAGCCCTTCCCGTCGTCCGCAATGTCGCGGAGGCCATGTGCTACGCGGTCTTTCCCCTCGTTGTCCTACTGCTCTTCGTATCGAGCGGGCGGACCACGATCATGATCCTCTCTGGCTATGCGATCGCCTTGGTGTCGATCCAGCTTTGGCCGCCACTCTTCGCGATTCTCAACTACATGGCGACGCTGTATGGTCAGATCGACCAGGCTGCAGCTGCCGAGGTCGGGGGAGGAGTGAAGGCGCTCTCGCTACAAACGGCCTCACCTATCTACTCGAACTCGATCTCCGCACAGGCGGTCGTGTCGTATCTGATCATTGGCATACCAATGCTCGCCTGGTCACTCGCCAACCGAATGGTCAACTTCGGATCCGCCGTGATGGGCGGCTTGCAGGGCCTTCAGGCTGCTTCGATGTCCGGCAACGCATCGGCAGCCGCTGCAACCGGCAACACCAGCATGGGCAATGTCTCATCCACCTCAAACCCATGGGTGAGCCGCCAGCAAGACCTGGACGGCAACTGGGTGACGACAACTGCCAGCGGCGCGCAGGCCACTTCCTATCTGCGTAATGAAAGTGCGACCTCACGCGTTGTGTCGTCTCGAGTGACCCAGTCCTCAGTTCAAGAGGCCTCGAAATCCGTTGAGGCGGCACGTAGTGACGCGATATCTGCCTCGAGCGATCTTTCTTCTGTGCTTGTAGACACCATGTCTAGGGGCTCCAGTCGCTTCAGGTCCACCTCTCGCAACGACGGCGAGGCAATAAGCTCAAGCAGTGAATTGGGTGCGACGGCAGATCGCCTACGCGTAACGAGCGAGGCCGTCGCCAGGACTACCGGCCTGAGCGCACAGCAAGTCGCGAACATCGCGTTCCAACTGTCGGGCGGCGTTGGAACTCCAGGGATTAGTCCGCTCAAGGCAAGCGCAGGTGGAAGTGCAGGCAAGACCTACACCAGCACCCTGAATGACGCTGAGACAAAGGTGGCGAACGAGCTATCTGCAGATCAGCTCCGAGACTTCAAGTCGTTTGCAGAGCGGGCCACTCGTGACCAGTCATATGTGCGGGCGCTTGGCAGCGATCAACGCGAGGGTACGGAACTGGCTTCACGGCTGGCGACCGCAATTGGTCGCACCGAGACCGCTCAATCTACGCTGGCAGAGAGGTCAGCTGTCGCCGAGCGTCTCTCAAAGGCATACGAGACCGGCGAAGTACTGTCCATCGATCTTGCCCAACTTCCCGCCAACTCCGACTTCATCAACCGCTACAACCGCCTCGCTGCTGAATACGGCTCAGACAGTCTTGCCCTTCAAGCAGCGATGGCGAGCGAGCTGGCTTCACGAGCGCTGCCCCCCACGAGAACCATGTCAGGCTCGGCGCTTCCATCCACCTTCTCGGATGTCCGAGATATCAACCGCGCCAACAGCGCGGATCCGATCTTTGCGAAGGCTCGGATTCAGGTGGCCGACAGTGCCAATGATCGATCCGTTGGATCGAGGATCGCAACCTCTGACCTAAGAGCACCAGTGGCATCCGGCCCTCTCTCGCAAGTCCGCGACGAAGTTTCACGGCAGGTAGGGGACGGAAACGTTCGGCCAACGCAGGCGTCCACTTTTGATGAGCGCAATCAGATCGTCCGCAACCAGGACGGCACCATCTCAACGCGAAAGTCCCAAGTCCTTGGGAACGCTCGGCAGCTTCGCGGTGATGCAGCCGCGCTTGCTGAGAATGCGAAGGCGCTGCTAGATGGTGGGGCTGATTCAGCGTTGCAGGCAGCCGCTGAGGCCAGGGAGCGCCAAACCGGTACTGAGAGGGCTCGAGCTATCGAGGCGACCAAAGAAGTACCAACCATGCTGCCAAAGGGAGGGCGTCGCCAATAGCGCCGCCGGCACGTTCGCCCTAGAAGCGACCGTTCGCTCCCGGGCGCGGATGATTTTCTAGGTCAAGAACGTCGCCGGGATAGCGCTGCACACCTAGCTCGTCAGTGAAGGGATTCGAAACGTCATGCTTTGGAGTTTCCACTTCCGCGCGCGGCGCCGCTACCAGCACCACGGCGGCGGCGATGCCACCAAACATGAGCCAGAAGAATGCGATCACGAAGCCGGTGCGCTCCGAGACGGAAGCGGCCGCGAGACCACCCACGACGCAGAACGCGAGCGCTGCAAGCTTTAGCCGAGACATTGACGCCTACCTTGACGGAAACAATCAGCCACATCGGCCCTTCCGGGCCGAAGTCGAGATTCATATACTGTCCTCGGGCCGCCGTCAAGGGAGCAGACATGACCTCTTGTAGATCCCCTCTCCGCACCACTGTCGTCGCACTTGCTGCGGCGACCGTGGTCAGTTCAACCTTCGCGGTTTCGCTGCGTCCGAACAAGGCCACTGACGACTCGGTTTGCGACCTTGCCCACGATACGAATCTCTATCTTGGGTCGAAGACCCTGGTCCCCTCGGTAGCTTCGAAGCGGGATCAAGTCGACGCATTCTTTAGGCTTGCAGCTACCTTCGTGGCAAGCAAGTGCAGGAATGGGCAGACGCTGATCTTGCAGGGTGCAACGGCGAGCAGTATTGACGTCCAATCACTGACCGAGGTTGCAAACTCAGCATGTGCGGTTGCTAGTGTTGTGCGCACTGAGGTCAAGCTGCCGCTTGGCGACGTTACCCAGCCCGGCTTTGAACTGCGATGCACAGTCCTCAAGCATGACGAGCTTGTTGTAAAGCTCAATGATCTGGAGCGCTCCGATCCGATGGAATCACTGAAGGCCCGATTGGCCGCTGCTGCGCAGCAGGCCGATCGAGGCCCTTCGAAGACTGACACCAACTCCCAGGCTAAGAAGGACTGCGACAAGATGACGTTGTCGTCGATTCTTCAAGGCGGCTCCTGCAAGTAGTTTCCCTGGTGACCGCCACGCGCTGTGCACCAGAGGGGGTTTGCACCCCCCTTTCGAGTGGCACGTGCGAGCCTGTCGATCTATCTTCTTGTCCTCGGCACAGGCCGCCTGGCAAGGAGAGCACGATGTCCACCCCCAACCCTACCGACCCGACCGTCACTCCCGCAAGACCCGGTGAAGCGGCTTCTTTCCCGTCGGTCGTCCTCGAGGTGCTCCGGGAGATGCGGGAGCAGCGCCAGTCCTTCGAGCGCTCTGCTGAACTTGCCGCCAAGGAACGAAAGGCCGAGCGTCGCTGGCGCAACCTGTTCCAGGCCATGTTCTTCGGCGCCCCGGTGCTGCTCGGGCTGCTGTACTTCCTGTTCTTCCTGAACTCCACCGGCTTCCGCTGGGGGCCGTTCGGCAACGTCGTGGGCGTCGTTCGCATCGAGGGTCCGATCGGCGCCACGGAGCGGGCCTCGGCCGAGAACATCATCCCGATCCTCGAGAAGGCCTTCGGCAACCCGAATGTGAAGGGCGTCGTGTTGCACATCGACAGCCCCGGTGGAGCGCCCGTCGAAGCCGAGCGCATCTCGACGGCCATCACCGGGCTCAAGGCAAAGCACCGGAAGGAAGTGGTCGCGGTGATCAACAACCTGGGCGCCAGCGCCGCGTACATGGTCGCGCTGAACGCGGACAGGATCATCGCCGCGAAGTACTCGTTCGTTGGATCCATCGGCGCGATCATGGCCCCGTGGCAGTTGGACAAGGCGATCGCCAAGGTCGACGTTGCACAGCGGGTCTACGCTTCCGGCAAGCTGAAGGCCTTCCTCAACCCGTTCACCCCGGTCAGTCCCGAGGTCGACCGGAAGGCCCAGCAACTCGTCGACCAGATGGGGGGCTTCTTCCTTGCAGAGGTGAAAGCCCGCAGAGGCCAGGCCCTGAAGTCGGGGGTCGATTTCGGCACCGGTGAGGTCTGGCCAGGTCCCGAGGCCAAGGAGTTGGGCCTGGTCGACGGCGTGGCCACGGTGGATCACTTCGTCGCAACGCACTGGGGCATGAAGACCTACGACTACGGGCCGAGCGCCGACTCGTCACCCTTCCTGACGCGTTCTCTGCAGGACGCCATCGCCGGCGTGGTCAAGCGGCTCGCCTTGAGCGGCCCCGCCATCCAGTAGGGCCGCCAGTGGCCTGACCGGAGACTAGCCAGATCGTCCGATCGTCAGTTAGACGACTGTGGCCGTGCGGTCAGATCCCAGAGCGTCCCCTGCCACTTCGAGATCCTGCCCTCTGCCTCGCACTTCGGGCACTTCCACACGACGGCATCATCCGCGGCCCGCAGCGCGGTGACGGGACCCTTCTTGCATTTGAAGCATGTTGGCGCCGCCGGCGAGGTGTCCGATTCGTCCGTGGCGTGAGCGACGACCTCAACGACGAACTGCGCCATCGCGCGCGCCGGGCCCTTGATCGGCGCGATCGCGCCGGACCCATCGAGGAAGTGTGTGAGGTCGGTGATGTACATCGGAGGCTCGGAAGTGCGCCAAGTCTAGCCAGCGAGGTGGTCGCCTCCCCCCGGCTTCGCACTCATGGCAGCACGTCCCTGCCGGTCGATGCGGTTCGAGACCTCCCGTCCATACTTTGCCCCGGTGCTGCCGCAGAGCAACGGGCCGCTACTGCCGGTCTCCGAAGGTGCTTTGGCATACGGCTCGATGCCCGCACTTGTCGCACGCCTTCCGGCGCGCCGCCGGCGATGGCGCGTGGCCAAGGCCACGCCTCAGCTCGAGTAGCCTGCGGCGCATGGCCAGGACTTCGTCCTCATCGAACAGGGCAACCCGGATCGGCCGAGGTTGTCCTTCGCCATGCTGTTTGACTGCCACGTAAGCCACAGATGACACTCGTTCGCCGGTCGCCTCCTGCAGGACCAGACGTTGAACCGAGAGCTCGATCGCATCCGAGGCGTGCGCTGCGAAATAGCCGCGCGTCTTCAGCTCCACCAGGTGAAGCTCTCCGCCCTTGCGGTACGCGCGGTCGAGCCTGGCCACCAGACCAAGGCGCTTCGACTCGAAGCGCTTCTCCGAGAAGGCCAGCTCACCTTCGGCGATCTCTCGGGGCAGCCAAGTCTCGACCGGCCGCTCCCGCTCAGTCCTCAGCCAGCTGTATGCCGCCGCGAAGAGCAGCAGCCCCAGCAGGAGCAGCGCGCCCGCGCTGACGTCGCTCATTTCGTCAGCCTTCGCGCTACCGCCCGTGCGGCCAACCGGCCTGCCATGACAACGACGGTCCTCACTGCCGACAGCAACCGCGGATGCCGGCTCAGCAGGTCACACACCATGGGTCCGAGGCGGTAGTACGTCCCGATGAACCACCGGCCCTGCGCTGTGCGCCGCAGGTAGAGGTCCCGAAACGCTCGTAGCGCACGGGTCTCGGCGCACTCGCCAAGCGCCAAGGTCGCAACGAAGCACCGGCCCTTCCGCTCGCTCTCGCGCGCGATGGCCAGGCTGTCCTTGTAGAACTGATCGTGCGCCGCGTTCCCACGATCCTGCGCCCTGAGTTGCTCGTGCGAGCGCCTCGCGCCGTAGCGCCAGTCGAAGTGCGCCACGCGTTCACAGTAGCCGAGTTGCGCCAACTCACTGGCGCTGACCAGATCTCGATCAGTCCTATTCATCCACTTCCCCGAACGCGTCGGTCATCTCGGAGATGCTCTGGCCAACGACGGCCCCTCGGAGCCCCGCCAGCGGTACAGGGTCTGCGTGCCCCAGCGGCCGCAGCGACATCGAGATCGGCGGCGCTGAGTGGCCCCGGCTCGAGATCGCCGCGTCACCGATGCGCCCCTGTTCGACCAGGAGCCCGACGCTCGCCAATCCAAGAAGCCGCTTCACGCGCCTTCGAGCAGCTGTCATTCCAATGAGCTCTCGATGGAGCTCGGGGCACTCTTCCGCGCTGACGGTCACCTGCATCACCAATTTCGGCTGGGCTCCCATGGCTACGCTCCGACAGGGGCCGCGTCGACTCGGGCGGGTGCGGTGGCGAACAACTGCGGGTTCTCACGGACGTACTGCTCGCCCATGAGCTGGAACCCTTTGACGTTCGCGTAGAGGGGTTCGTCCACCTCGCTGATGGCGATCTCGGGGAACTTCCGCCGGATCGATGCGCGGTACAGGTGCATTCCGCCACCGACCACCACGATGTGCTCCAGGTCGTCTGTCGATCCCAACTTGCCGTGGAGCATCGCGACAGCTTGGTCGGCGATCTTCTCGATCGCGTTGTCGTACTTCTTGAGGTCGACGCTCCGCTTGTAGGCGCGCAGGGGCTTGCGGCTCCTCAAAGCCTTGTCGATCGCCTCCAAGTTCTGGTAGCCCCTGCCTGTCTCACTCGCGACAGCGGCCGCAATCTTGACCAGTATGTCGTACACCCCTCGGTTGACCGAGTCGCTCATCTTGCCGACCACCTTGCTGTCGAGCGTCACCAGCCAGTCGAACGTGCGCGAGCCAGCGTCTATGACCAAGGTTCTGCCTTGCCTAAGCTTCGCGTTCGCCTGATCCCCGAAGACCGCATACATGGCTCCTTGGGGTTGCGCCACGACCAGCACCCGTTTGACCTCGACTTTGCGATTGCGGCCCACCTCGAATGTTCCCGTCATCGCCTTCTGCAGTTCCGCCCTACGGCGCATGTAGTCCGCCACCGGCAGCCCGAGCACCAGCAGGTCGACCCTGTCGACCTTCATGAAATGAAGCGCCCCGGCAGTGAAGGCTCGGTACTCGTGCGTTCGCATGTAGTCGTCGTGATGGTTCCGACCCACGAAGCCGTCAGCCGCAAGCGCAACGTCGGGGCCCACCTCGTACCACATGCCGCCCACCGGCACGCAGACCGTCTTGCGCTTGCTCCCGAGGGCATCGCCCGTGTTGTCGTGCGCACTGTCATAGGCGATCGAGGCGAAGTGGGCGCACTCGACCCTTCCGCCTTGCGCGGCCACCACGTACTTGGTGTTCCCGAAACCCACATCGATGGCTCTGACGATTGCTTCCATGGACGGTGCTCTCCATATTGCATTGACCGATGGCGACAGCATCGCCAAGAGTCCACGTGCCGCCAACCCGGAAAGGCCGGTCGCACCCCCCAGCTTTTTTCGCCCTGCGGCGCGCCGCGCGGTTTCGACGCGCCACTTGCGACGGACATCCACTGAGGCACCTCCGGTCCCGCGGCTCTGATGTCCTAGATACGTGGCGGCATCGGCAGTCCTTCGGCGCGCCTTGGCCGCGGTTCTCGTCCTGGTTCGGAGGTGGACACTTTCTCTCGTGCTTGCCGTTACACGGACCTTCGAGATCTAGACGGGGAGGCAAGGAAGTCAAGCCTGAGAGGAGTTCGCTTTCGGCAACGCCAGCGACACACTAACCAACGCCAGAGCATCGCGATTGTTCAAGCCCTGCCGGTGTTGACAACCTGCCCTCGCATGGGTTCAACTTCTTCCCGAGCCTGTGCTGCCTGCCACAGCTCTCAATGCAAGCAGGCCGGTGTTGCGGATCCCGAGAACCCGCCGTTCGCAGTCGTGACCTGCACTTCAAGCCCCGGCCCTTCGAGGCCCTACCGCGCCAGTCGCGGTGCCCCTATCTCCCCATCTCGATCCGTCATTCGGATCTGCCTGAGTGGCCTTCGTTGGCGGCAACGCCGCGGCTGAGGCCATCCGCCGAGCAGCCATCGTGCTGCTCGCGACAACACCGTTGCCAACGTCGTCAACCCCTTGAGGGTTCTCGGTCACCACTGCCCTTCTGAGGCGGTGCGACCGATTCCAGACGTGGCCCCGTGCGCTCCGGTGGCAGGAGCGCTCTTCAAGCGGCGAGAGACGGTACCCCACGAACCCCCAGAAACGCCTCGGCATGGACCGAGGTGGGCGCATCGCATCCCTCGAGGTGTGTGCGTCATGTCGTTCACCGCGCGTGGAAGCACGGCGGCGGACTGCGGGACCAGAGATTTTTTAACGCCTGCCAGGCCGCCCCGCGCGGCCGAACGCTTGAAACAACGCACCGCGCACGAGGGTCGGCGGTGCGGCCGTGACCTTGACCTTCGACCTGCTCGCGCGACCCTGGACGCACGTGCGAGCTGGACTTTCGCGTCCGCACCCTTTGACACGGCTGAAGTGGCTCACCGGCCGTCAACGGAGCAAGAGATGTCGTCGAAGAAACAGAAGGCCCCGCCGAAAAAGCTGGTCTATGCCCGTCGGTCGCCGGCGGGCGCGCCACGGAACCCGCAGAACGTTCTTGACACGGCGCCGCATGGCACGCGCGACTGGAAGCGCGTGCTCCATTGCGTGCTCGTGATCCACAACCAGGAGCACTCCAAGCTCATCAAGACCGTCTCCCAGAAGACCATGCTTGATCGCGAGCGCTTCTACTTCAAGTTCTGGGACGACCTGCGCTTTAACACCACGTTTCGGGAGGCGGACCCGCGCATCCTCACGAACCGCCAGGTGCAGGCCGTCGCGCGGCTGTGGGCCGAGCGGAAGCTCTCGGTGGCCACGGTCCACAACTACCTGAGCTTCCTGCGCACCTACGCGGCCTGGATCGGCCGGCCGGGCATGGTCCGCGACGTCGCCACCTACTTCGGCGACGACTCGCACTATGTGCACCGCGACCGCACGGCCAACTTCGACCGCAGTTGGATCGCCCGCAGCGTGGAGGTCGAAGCCAAGATCGCCGAGGTCACGGCCTACGACCCGTGGGTCGGCATCCAGCTCGAGCTCTGCTACCACTTCGGCCTGCGCGCGAAGGAGGCCCGGCACTTTCGGCCGCACATGGCGGTGATCACCCGCGACGAGGCCAACCCGCGCGACGCCCAGCACTTCCCGGACTGCGAGCGGTTCCTGCGGGTGCGCTACGGCACCAAGGGCGGCCGCCCGCGCGACATCCCAGTGCAGACGCCCGAGCAGGAGGCCCTGCTGAAACGCGCCCTGCAGTCGGTGGCGCCGGGCCAGTACGTGGGCGCCCCGGGCCGCACCGCGACCCAGAACGCCAACCGCTTCTACAACGTCCTGCGGCGCTTCGGCATCACGAAGGCCGCCCTGGGCGTCACCGCCCACGGACTGCGCCACCAGCATGCCAACGACCGCTATGAGGAATTGACCGGCGAGCCCTCTCCGGTGCGCGGCGGTTCCGGTGATGGTGGCGAGGACGCCACCGCGCGCCTGGC
>LNFM01002781.1_pt1 | contig 46021 bp, 46 predicted proteins | sample 596031 | NCBI WGS metagenome assembly LNFM01 (sample SAMN04254537, study PRJNA301005) | activated carbon metagenome | isolation source: dual media filters at the Ann Arbor, Michigan drinking water treatment plant | place: USA: Ann Arbor
CGGACGTCAGGGTGATCGTTCTGACGGGTGCCGGCGAGTCGTTCTGCTCCGGCGGCGACGTCAAGAAGATGGGACGCAGCACTTCGGTCATCCAACGCAAGTCGGACCTCTGGAAGCGCATGCAAACGGTCCCGAAGATGCTGGCCACCGTGGACAAGCCGGTGATCGCGATGATCAACGGTGACGCGGTCGGCGGAGGAATGGACATTGCGTTGATGTGCGACATCCGCGTGGCGTCCGAGAAGGCCCGATTCTCACAGGCGTATGTTCGTCTGGGCCTGGTGCCTGGCGATGGCGGCGCCTTCTTCCTCGCCAGACTCATCGGACTCGGGCGCGCACTGGAAATACTCCTGACGGCCGACTTCGTCGACGCTCCGCAGGCCGAGCGCATCGGCTTGGTCAATCATTGTGTTCCTCATCACGAGCTCGAGCAGAAGGCCTATGGCATCGCCCGGAAGATCGCCGCCCTGCCTCCTCTCGGCGTGCAGACGTGCAAGCGCCTCACCTATGAGAGCTTTCAGAACGAAATGATCACTGCGCTGGAGCTGGCATCCTCGCAAGCCGCGATCATGGCGACGACCGCCGATCATAGGGAAGCGGTCAGCGCTTTTCGCGAGAAGCGGCAGGGCATCTACAAGGGAGAGTAAGTGATGACCGGACCACTCTCCGGCCTTCGGATTGTCGACCTCACTACGATCATGATGGGGCCCTGGTGTACGCGCATCGTTGCCGACCTTGGGGCGGACGTCATCAAGGTCGAGGCGCCGGAAGGAGATTCCAGTCGCTACGGCGGGAATGCGCGCAACCACGGAATGGGAGGAGGTTTCCAGCACACCGCCAAGCGCAAGAGGTCGCTCGTGCTGGATCTGAAGAAACCTGCAGCACGCGATGTAATCCTCAGACTGACGGCTGAGGCCGACGCCTTCGTCTCGAACATCCGGCCGGCCCCCCTCGACCGGCTGGGGTTGGGCTACGAAGCCGTCCGCAGGTCCAATCCCTCGATTGTCTATCTCAGCATGGTTGGTTACGGCACCGGCGGTCGTTACGCAGGGCAGCCGGCCTATGACGACCTGATCCAGGCCGCGTCAGCGATCCCCACCCTGCTGCAGCGCTCTACCGGCGAGCAGCGTTTCATTCCGATGGCTGCGATCGATCGCATCGTCGGCACCGTGGGCGCCAATATGTTGCTCGCCGGCCTGCTGGCGAAGGCACGGACAGGCGTTGGCCAGAAGATCGAAGTGCCGATGTTCGAGACGATGGTGCAGTTCGTCCTCGCGGAGCACATGCAGGGTGCCACCTTCGATCCGCCAACCGGCCCGCCCGGGTATGCACGGACGCTGTCGCGTTCGCGACGGCCCTATGCCACCCAGGACGGATATCTGGCCGTATTGCCTTATAATGATGGGCAATGGCGCCGCTTCTTCGAAGCTATCGGCAAGGGCCACTTGTTCACGGAGGATCCGCGTTTTGCCGACATCGTCGCTCGCACGGCGAACATCGATGCGCTCTACGACATGATCGCTGACGAGCTCAAGACCTGCCCGACGTCGAAGTGGCTGGAGCTTCTTCACAAAGCGGACATCCCCTGCATGGTGCCGCACACACTCGAGACATTGATGGAGGATCCACATCTGCACGATCGTGGGTTCTTCGAGATTCGCGAACATCCGTCCGAGGGCCGCATCCGGACTATGCGCGAGCCCAGCAGCTGGTCCGAAACGCCTCCGCCCGAGGATCGATTTGCGCCACGACTGGGACAGCATACTCGCGAGATTCTCGCTGAGGTCGGCTACGTGAACAGTGAAATTGATACCATGATCGCCGAGAAGGCCGCATTTGAGGAGCGTGATCGTTAGCTGGCGTCTCCTCATATCGGCACGTACGCCACCCACTGGTCCGTCGATCGTTCGGCGATTATGCGCGGACCGGACCCGATGCGACTTGGCCGGCACCTAACGTTAACAGCATATCAAGCGTCTGGCGGGCCAGAAAACGGGTGCGGTCGCCATCCTCGCGCCGCAGGCCGCGCATCGGTTCGGTGGCTTCGTCCCACCAGTCCTGCACGGCCAGGAATCCCTTTTGCCACAGCCGGAAGGGAAAGGTCTGCCAGCCGGGATGGGCAAAGCGCTTGTCGCAAGGCTTCGGCGGAAAGGGCGGAAGGCTGCCGGGGCTGGCGGCAAGCGCCATGACCTTCAACAGGTTCTGCCGGGCACGCTCGGCCAGTTCCATCTGACGCGCCGGCGAGCGCGCCAGATGCTGCGCCCAGTCACTCCACGCTTCGATGAAGGCATGGGGCGACACCCCACCGCTCAGCTTCGCCAAAGCGCCACGCGCCGCACGTTCGAGGTTGTCATGCGGACGTTTCTGCGGCGGGGCTTGCAGGGGGAGCACGGTGGCGAGCAGCTGCACCGGAGATTGGGCAGCGGCCGGAAGCGGTGTAGGAGGCGGCTTTCGTCTTGGTGGTTGTGTCATGACTTCAACCCCAGTCTGATCTGCTTTTCGATCTCGATCAGCGCGAAGAAGGCCGCCCCGATCCCGACGATCAGCAGGCCGTCGAACACCGGGACCGGCGCGGTTCCCAGCACGGCTTGCAAAGGCGGAAGGTAAGTGACGGCGAACTGGGCGGCCGTGATGATGATGACTACGGTCCAGACCACGCGGGTCCCGCGCGCGGCGGCCCATGTCAGTGAGGTGCTGTGGATATTGCGTATGAAGAAGAGGTGGAAGATCTCCAGCACGACCAACGTGTTCATCGCCATGGACTGCGCAAGCGGCAGGGAATAGCCCTTGTCGATGGCATAGGTGAAGATGCCGAAGACTGCCGCCAGGAACAGGGTCGCGACCAGGATCACATGCCAGATCAGTTCGCCCGACAGGATCGGCGCTTGGCGGGCGCGCGGAGGGCGGGCCATGGTGCCGGTCTCGGTCGGCTCGAAGGCAAGCGCGAGGCCCAGCGTGATCCCGGTGATCAGATTGATCCATAGGATCTGCACGGCCGTGATCGGCAGGGCGAGGCCCAGAAGCAGGGCCAGCACGATGACCATCGACTCGCCCGCATTGGTGGGCAGGGTCCAGCTGATCACCTTCTTCAGGTTGTCATAGACCGTCCGCCCCTCGCGCACCGCCGCGGCGATGGATGCAAAATTGTCGTCGGCCAGCACCAGGTCGGCGGCCTCCTTCGCGGCCTCCGATCCTTTCAGGCCCATGGCGATGCCCGCATCGGCTCGCTTCAGGGCGGGCGCATCGTTCACCCCGTCGCCGGTCATCGCCACCGACAGGCCGTTCGCCTGCAAGGCGGTCACAAGCCGCAGCTTGTGTTCGGGGCTGGTGCGGGCAAAGACGCTGGTGCCTACGACCTCCAGCGCCAGTTGCGCATCGTCCAGCTTGTCGAGGTCGTGGCCGGTCAGCACACGTTCCGGGTTTTCCAGCCCGATCTGGCGCGCGATGGCGGCGGCGGTGCCGGCATGATCGCCGGTGATCATCTTGACGCGGATCCCCGCCGCCCGGCACTCGGCAACAGCGGCAATCGCCTCGGGGCGGGGCGGGTCGATAAGACCGACAAGACCAAGGAAAGTCAGCCCGCCCTCCAGCGCCTGCTGGTCGATCCTGTCGCCCGGTTCTGTCCGCTCCGCGAAGGCCAGCACCCGCAAGCCCCGCTTCGCCAGCGCCTCGGCCCGGTCGTGCCAGTGGGCGGGGTCGAGTCCTGCGCACATCCCCAGCACCCGCTCGGGCGCGCCCTTCACGTGGATCAGACGCCCGGACGCGCCCTCGGTCAGCACGGCCATGAAGCGGTGGCGGCTGTCGAAGGGGATGGCATCCAGCCGCCGCGCGGTCTGATCGCCACCCGCCTTGCCCGCAAAGGCCAGGAGCGCGCCTTCCATCGGATCGCCCTCGACCGTCCAAGTCCTGTCTTTGCGATGCAGACGTGCGTCGTTGCATAGGGCCGCCGCAAGCGCCAGTCGCCCCAGATCACCGGCAGGCGTGATCGCCCCTTCGGCGGCATAGCCTTCGCCCGCGACGGTGAAAGCGCCTTCGGCTGTCTCCGCGGCGGCCACCACCATCTCGTTGCGGGTCAGGGTTCCTGTCTTGTCGGTGCAGATGACCGAGACCGAGCCGATGGCCTCGATCGCCGGCAGGCGGCGAACGATGGCATTGCGCCGCGCCATGGCCTGTACGCCGATCGCCAGCGTGATAGTCATCACCGCCGGCAGGCCCTCGGGGATCGCGGCAACAGCCACGCTGACGATCACCATGAACAACTCGGCAAAGGGCATGTGGCCGACAAAGTAGCCATAGGCCAGAAGGAGCGCGGCGCAGAGCAGGATCAGGAACGACAGCCAGCGCGCGAAATGATCGATCTGCGCGACAAGGGGCGTGGTCAACTGCTCGACCCCTGCCAGGAGCCCGCCAATGCGACCGATTTCGGTGTCTGCACCCGTGGCCACAACCAGCGCCCGTGCCGTGCCCTGCGTGACCAGCGTGCCCGACCACAGCATTGAGCGGCGGTCGCCGAGTGCCGCATCTGCCGCGACCGGTTCCGGCCCCTTCTCGACCGGCACCGACTCCCCCGTCAGGATTGCCTCTTGCGCCGCGAGCCCGCGCGCCTCCAGGACGCGCAGGTCGGCAGGCACCTTGTCACCTGCCTCCAGCAGGACGATGTCGCCCGGCACGATGTCAGCCCCGTCCAGCGTCTCGCGGTGCCCGTCGCGCAGCACCGCAGCGCGAGGCGCCAGCATGTTGCGAATTGCAGCCATTGCGGCCTCGGCCTTGCCCTCCTGCACAAAACCGATCACCGCATTCGCCAGAACCACGGCCAGGATCACCCCGGTATCGACCCAGTGCTGCAAGGTCCCGGTCACCACTGCCGCACCCAGCAGCACATAGATCAGCACGTTGTGGAACTGCATCAGGAACCGCAGCACCGGCCCACGCCCCCGCACCTCGGGCAAGCGGTTCGGGCCATGCTTGGCAAGGCGCTGCACCGCCTCGGGCGTGGACAGGCCTTCAGGCGCAGCTTCCAGCGCCGCAAGGCAATCGGCGGCGGGGGTCGCGTGGGCGTTGGTTAAAGGCATATCATCGCGCCGTGTAGCCGCCGTCGATGACGATTTCCGCCCCGGTCACGAATTTCGCCTCGTCCGAGGCCAGCCAGACAACCGCCCACGCGACGTCGTCAGGTTCGCCCATGGTGCCGATCGGGTGGGCCGCCCCAGCCGCGGCCTTTGCCGCCTCCAGATCGGGGGCGGTGGAGCGCAGATGGTTTTCCACCATCGGCGTCCAGATATAGGCCGGGTGGATCGAGTTCACCCGGATCTTCTCGGGCGCATAGGTAATGGCGTCGTTCTTCGACATCAGCCGCACCGCGCCTTTCGAGGCATGGTAGGGCGCGATGCCGCCAATCCCGATCAGCCCTGCGATAGAGGATAGGTTGATGATTGACCCTGACTCCGCCAATCGCAGGTGCGGCATGGCGTGCTTGGTGCCGAAGAACACGCCCTTGACGTTCACCGCCTGGACCCGGTCCCACTCCGCCTCGGTCACCTGATCGGTAGGCTTGGGGCTGCCGGAGATGCCTGCGTTGTTGACGATCACGTGCAGCCCGCCGAACCGAGCGGCGGCCGCGTCGATGGCAGCCTTGACCGCCGACTCGTCTGTGACATCCACAGGCCAGAAGCCGACTTCGTGTCCCTCGGCCGTCAGCGCGTCGGCCAGTGCCTTTCCCTCTGTCTCCAGCACGTCGAAGATCGCGACCTTCGCACCTTCTTCCGCCATGCGCCGCACACAGGCGCGGCCGATTCCGACGGCTCCCCCGGTCACGATTGCCGACTTGCCGGAAAGTCTCTTCATGGCACGTGTCCTTTCGTTTCCAAATGGTTGCATATCATCATCCCGCTTCGCGACCCTCGGCCGCAATTTCGGGGAATGCGGTGCGCTCTTCTCCGGCGGCGCCGCACAAGAGTTCCACCGCACGGTCAGCGGCGTCCTGGAATGGCTCCAGCACCAGATCGACTCCTGCGCCGAACAGTATCTGGGTGTCGCCCGCACTGTGTGAGGCAGCTGCCATCCGTCCCGAGAAACCGGCAGAGCGGGCCAGCTGGATCAGGGTCCGACGGGTGTCTTCGTGACTTAGGCCTGTCGGGTGCGTCGGTACGGTCGACACCATCCACTCCGCCCCCCGGAACGGCAGTTCCGCGACAAACTCCGGGTCGCTGGCATCGCCGAAATCGGCCTCAAGGCCAAGGTCGCGCCACCGCCGCACCGCCTGCGGGTTGAAGTCGACGCCCAGCACCCGGATGCCCCGCTTCTTCAGGCGCAGCCCGATGGCGGTGCCGAACCGACCCAGTCCGAAGATGATTACCCGGTAACTGCTGGCGTTGTGCGCACCGGCCTCGATGGGCTCTCGCGGAGTTCCCCTGCGTTCAAAGATGCCAAGCAGGGGTTCGAACACCGCATAAAGTTGGTGCGAATAGGTGATCATGTAGGTCGAGGCCGCGATGGTTACGAGGCCCACCATGGTGACAAGGCCGAGTGCGTCCTCGGTCACATGGCCAAGTGAAACGCCCATGGCAACGAAGATCAGCGAAAATTCGCTGATCTGCGCCACGGTCAGCCCGGCCAGAAAGCCCGTGCGCTTGCGGTAGCCCATGGCCCCCATGATCGCGAGCACGATCAGCGGGTTGCCGATCAGGACAAAGAGCGAGAAGACGATGGCCCCGGTCGCATGCGCGCCCAGAAGCGACAGGTCGAGCGTTGCGCCAAGTGCGATAAAGAAGAACAGAAGCAGGAAGTCGCGCAAGGGTGCCAGCCGGGCGGCAATCGTCTCGCGGTAGGGGGTTGAGGCCAGCGCAACACCCGCCATCAGGCCGCCCACTTCCTTGCCCAGGCCGACGACATCTCCGATCGCGGCAAACATCGCGGCCAGGGCGATGGCGAAAATCACCAGAAGCTCAGGCGCGCGGGCAAGGCGCTCTGTCAGGGGATCGGCGGCATAGCGCACGAAAAGGACCACCGCCGCCACAAGTGCCAGCCCCGATGCCAGAACCATGACGACGGAGCCGCCTTCTGCCCCACCGTGACCCGGCGCACCAATGCCGATGGCCGACAGGACGATCATCGCCAGCACCACGACAAGATCCTGAACGATCAGGAATCCCAGCGCGATCTGACCGTGCAGGGCGTCGATCTCGCGTTTGTCGGACAGAAGCTTGACGATGATGATGGTCGAGGAAAACGTCAGGGCCACCGCGACATAAAGGCTCGTGACATGCCCGAGCCCCAGGCCAAGGCCGATCAGATAGCCGAAGAACGCGGTGAAGATGACCTGCCCGAGCCCAGTCATCACAGACACCACACCCAGTGACCGGATCAGCTTCACGTCCAGCTTGATGCCGACCAGAAACAGCAGCACCGCAATGCCAAGCTCGGACAGAAGGTCGATCTGCGCATCCGAACGCACGACATCCAGCGCCGAAGGCCCCGCGATCAACCCGACGGCGATGAAGCTGACGATCAGCGGCTGTCGCGCCAGCGTGCCGACGAGGCCGATAGCGGCAGCCATGACCAAGAGCAGGGAAACTTCGGCAAAAGAGGTCAGGATCGGCACTGTGCCTCTCCTCCTTGTCCATCGCCATTCGGGCCTGTCCAATGCTTCTTTGGTGCGGTCTGGTGGACCATCAGGAATTCGGCCAGGTCGGCGTCAGCGATGCGCCATCCTTTGCCGATGTCGATCGCCCGCAACTCGCCCACCTTGATCCAGTGGCGCACGGTCGCTTCGGCAACCTTCAGGCGCTCCGCGACTTCTTTGACGGTCTGATACTGATCCTTCGGCATGGCATTCTGCCTGTTGTGAGGGGATGGTGAAGAATAGCGAAGGATTGTCTCGTTTGATTGACTTGCATCAATCAGCGATGCGATTGGACCTGTTTCCATTGACCTCATCTCGGGGACAGGAGGGCACACCGTGCAGCGGACCATGTTGGCCACGGATTTTTCCGAACGGTCGGACCGTGCGCTGCGCCGTGCGGTGATCCTGACCCGCCAGCAAGGAGCCGCCCTCGAAATCGTGCACGTCGTTGACGATGACCGGCCACGCCGGCTCGTCGATCACGAGGTGAACGACGCCCGTCAACTGCTGGCAGAACTCGGCCGGAGTCTGAAAGATCTGGACGGTATCGCCTGCGCCACCGGGGTCCTGCTAGACGACCCCTTCGCCGGAATCGTCAAGGCGGCTGCCAAGGCGTCTCCCGACCTCCTTGTCATCGGGCCGCATCGGCGCCAAATCCTGCGCGATAACTTTGTCGGAACGACAGCAGAACGCACGATCTGAGCAGTTCGTTGTCCTGTACTGATGGTTAATGGTCCACCCGTAGGCCTGTGGCGTCATGTTCTCATGACGACGGACCTGCCTGAACATGCAGGCAACGCGCTGAGACGCTCTCTTGCGGCCGGGCTTCCGGGCGATGCGGCGCGCTCGCTGCTCTACGTCTTCGATGCGCCCGCGTTGCGCCTTGCGATGTCCGGCAGCATGGGCAAGGAGGAACAGCGCGACTACCTTGAGGACCTCTGCCGCGAATCGGGGCTGGAATTGGCACAGTTCATCGGACGTGCCGGACTCGGACAGATCAGGCGGATCGTTCAGCCTGAAGAGGCGACGGTCGCCGGCGAACTCCAGAAAACTGCCGACAAGGTGAAGGCGGACCTGATAGTCGTCTCGACATAGGGCAAGGGGGCGGTCTCCCGCATGGTGCTGGGCAGCGTGGCGCTACAAGTGCTGAAGGACGCCCAACATGACGTCCTCGTCATGCCCATCGAGCTTACCTGATCATCGACAAGCACGGTTGGACGCCGTGCGCACCCGACAACTGAAGAGATGCCCCCTCAATCGCCGGAAACTGACAAAGACATTCCGCCATTACCCTCCCGCCAACTGGACTCCGGCGTCATCAGCATCGAACGCGTCATAGTGCTATGGCGAAAGCGTAGTGCTCATCACTGTCGGTCGCGGCCCGCCATTGCTTCATCGATGTCAGATGACGACGCAATAGTCGAGGTTCTGCGCGTCCATACTCTCGGAGTCCAACGCGGGGCCGGTCAATGGGCGCACGACTTCCCCGATCGAGCTATCGCCATCCGGTCTAGGAATACGATGTCTTGATCAGGGTCGCGAGCCTGGGAATGCGATGGCTGAGCACCCAGCTGCCGAAGTAGGCCGGATCCTCGTCGCCGAACCACGGATCGGCCGCGAGCAGCGGCTTGCCGTCACAGACGATAAGGGTTGCGTTGCCAGTGGTTGTTACCAGATTTATGGCAGTGTTTGATCCCGTGGATGGGGCGGCGCCGCAAACCGGCGCGAACCGCCCCTCAGGCGACGGGGCCGTCTGTTTACGTCGGCGTGCAGGTCCGGCACTCTCCTGCAAGGAACCAGCAACCAGGGAATCCTCGCTTGGGCCCGGTATTTCGCCATGACTTCCTCTACGAGTTCGTCACCCTGTTCGTGATCCTCGATCCGTTCGCCACGGTGCCCCTATTCCTCATGGTCACGGCGGGTCTCGGCCGGCGGAAGTCACTGCTGGTCGCAGCCTATGCGCTGGGCGTCGCATTCCTGATCCTGCTGTTCTTCATCGTACTCGGGCGGCCGCTCCTGGCGGCGCTTCATATACCCATGGCCTCGTTCCAGCTCGCGGGATCGCTCATCCTTCTGCTGTTCGGCCTCAAGATGGCGCTCGGCAAGGTGGCCGAGGAAGCGATGGACGTCCCAGCCGATGCGACGCCGCTCCAGCGGGCGATCTTCCCTCTGGCGATTCCCGGCATCGCGGGCGCCGGCGCGATCCTCACCGTCGTGCTGCTGACCGACAACAACGTGCGCTCGATCGGTGAACAGGTGACGACGACAGCGATCCTGGCACTCTGCCTCTGCCTGCTCTTCGTCGCCTACGCCCTCGCGGGAACCATTTTCCGCCTGCTCGGAAAGGCGGGCATCGAGATCGTGACCCGCGTGTTCGGCCTGATCCTGTCCAGCATTGCCGTCACCGGCCTGGTCATCGCGATCAAGCTGAGCTTCGGCCTCGGCTGACCTGTCCGGGCTGCGCCGGCGGCTCCATCCAAGAGTCGGCCCTGCGTTCGAACACCCGCCAAGTGCGGTTCGGCTGATCGACCCTCTGAGTCAAACGGTGGAGGATCTTCGCCAGTTGGTCGGGATCGGGTCGTTCTTCGGTCTGGCCGAGGAAATGACGCAACGCCCGGACGATGTGGCCGGCATCCCCTTTGCTGAGCCTAGGCACGAGCTGTTTCCTTCCACGGGCGTGCCGGTAGCCCCTCTTCGATCACACGCAGAAAGGTGTCGTCGGCACGCACTCCTGACTCATGTCGAAAGCGACGATAGAGATCGAGAACCGGCTCGATGACCTCGGGACGAGGTTGCGTGCCCCGATAGGGGCTGTTCAACGTGACGGAAAAGTAGCCGTCGCGGCGCCAGGGATTTCCCGTCGAGCCGGGGGCCAGAAACCAGATCGTATAGTTCAACCCTCCCCCTTGGCACGGCACCGGCTCAGCCGAGAACAGAACGCTCTCGACGGATGTCAGCGACAGATGACAATGATGGTCGTCGGACGCGCCGATCTGCCAGGACACATGCCCGCGTTCCTCGTAACGATGGACGCCATCCAGGCCTTCCGTCTTGAACTCGATCAGGGTTCGGTCGCGATAGATCACCAGGGAGGCATCGAGAAGATTGAGGGCTTCTTCGAGCAGGGGCAGGCAGACCGGCGCCACGAGATGAAGATCCGCGCCACTCGACGCAGGCGGCCTGATCGCCGTGAGCAGCGTGTTCCAATCGGAGGCAGGGCGCGAAAGCACCGTTCCCAGGAGGGCAAGCAGGCCGGGTCCCTCATCGCTCTCGCGGACATCCTGCTCGATCTGAATGTCGATCAGGGTAGGCTGAATCTGCGCGTGCGCGTGTGCCCGTTCGAAGAAGCGTTTGACCGCGGCCGCGCGAAGTCCGCCAACGTCATAGGGCCGGCCATGCATGAGCGCGACCGACCACCGATCCGTGGGCGCCCCGCCGGGCCCCGTCGTGAGAAACCGGGCTTCGAAGGAGGGTTTGAAGCCGAAGCACACGCTCGGCGCGACCGTGTAGCAAACCTGATGAACACGCCCGAAATCGACATGCAGATGATGCGGTGAATCGTCCATGCGCAATTCCCGCACGCCGGCGAAGCAGCCCTCATAGCGCGCCGGCAACAGGCGGCCCCGCCTTCCGGGCACCAGTTCAGAAACCGCGCCATCGGACCAGGACCCACAAGCTACCGTCGTCTCGGGATCGTCCAGCCACTCGGCAAAGATCGAATGGAAGAAGTCGCTCTGCGTTTCCACGTAAGACCTCGTCGTTGGATCGACATGATGAAAGGAGTTTAAGTAATGTTATAACATATCATATCTTTAGAAAAGAGGAACTACACCCCTTTCGGCAGACTTCAGAGCCTCAGCACCCAGGCCTCGACATGGCCCTTGCCCTTGACCTCGATTTCGCCGCGCGATTCGAAGACGAACTGGTCTTTCAGCTTTTCGTAGACCGGGCGCGTGACCTGCACCGAGTCGGGAATCCCTCCGGATTCCATGCGGCTCGCCAGGTTCACCGTGTCGCCCCACAGGTCGTAGATATACTTGCTCTTGCCGATGACGCCGGCCACGACCGGCCCGCTGTTGATTCCGACGCGCAGCTTCATCGACACGCCATGCTCCATCGCGTGCTCGCGTGTGATGTGCACCATGCGGATGGCCATGCGCACCATGCGTTCGGCATGGTTGGGCACCGGAACGGGCAGGCCGCAAACCGCCATGTAGGCATCGCCGACGGTCTTGATCTTCTCGATGCCCAGTTCGCTCGCCGCGACGTCGAAGCGCGTGAACAGACCGTTGAGCAGAGTGACCACCTCGGCCGGCGGCATCTCCGACGACAGGGCCGTGAATCCCACCAGATCGGCGAAGGCCACCGTGACCTCGGCGAAGCCATCGGCGATGCCCTTCTCACCTCCGCGCAGACGGTTGGCGATCGGGGCCGGCAGCACGTTGAGCAGGAGCTCCTCGTTCTCGCGGTTCTTCGTCTCGATGACGACGTTCTTCTGGTTGATGTCGTCGATCATTCCGTTGAAGGCGAGACAGAGCTGGCCGATCTCGTCGCGCGTCCGCACCGTCACGTGCGCGTCGTGGTCGCCCGCCGCGAAACGGCGCACGCCGGCGGTGAGTTCGCGCAACGGGCCGAGGAGCGAGCGTGAGAGCCAGGCTCCCGTCACCACCACCACAAGGAAGGCGATCGCCCCGACGATCAACAGGTCGCGTTCCAGGCGGTACACCGGCTCGAACGCTTCCGAACTGTCGATCTTGGCGACGAGGCCCCATTTGATGCCGGTAATCCGGACAGGCCCCCAGGACGCGAGCGTGGAAACACCGCGATAGCCGAGAATTTCACCGATCCCGTCGACCCCGCCGATCGCGGCACGCGTTGCTGCGGTATCCGCATGCTGGTGCAGGATGGGCGAACCGTAACGCTTGATGGCAGCGATGTCCTCGTCGGAGGCGCCCCCGGCCTTCAGATCGGAAAAATAGGCAGCGGGATTCTCGAAGAAATTGCGGCCGCTCGACCGTACCAGGAAATCCGGGCCGACCAGGTAGGCCTCGCCGGTCGCCCCGAACCCCTCGTTGCGCCAGCGTCGACCACCGGTGATGATGGCATCGATCTCGTCGACCGAAAGCTCCGCGACCAGCACACCCGTCACGACCCCCTGGTCGATGATCGGGGCGGTCATGAAGGCCTCGGGAGCGCCGTTCGACGGCAGGTAGGGCGAGAAGTCCTCGAGGCACGTGGCCGACGGATCGGGCGCCGTTGCGCAGCGGGCAGCCGCCGCGGCCAGGTTGGAGTGCCGATAGGGACCGGCGCGCAGCGACGTGGCGAAATCGGCATCCTTGTCGACGGTGTAGATCAGGCGGCCGGAGCGGGGGTCGACGATCATGAAATCCTCGAAACCCACCGTGGCGGCCGCGGTCCGCATCAACGGATGGTACACCGCATGGACCTTGCTGTAGGCGCCGCCGTCTCCGGCATCGTCCAGGAGATCCCGCCGCCCGTCGGGGTGCGGATTCCTGACGATGTAGAGGTCCTGCAGGAAATACGAGGCCGGGCTGGAGGGCATGAATTCGCTGGCAGGCACGTCCGTGCCGAGCAGCCTGCGTACCATCGGGATGTAGTGGCCATCGTACCAGCCGTGCACGCTCTCCTTCACCTCGGGAGGCACCGGCTTCTTGTCGAACTCGTCGACGGCGTCTCGGAAACCGCGCGTAGCGTCGACGACCATCTTCGAGGCCGCGAGCAGGCGCACTTCGTTCCGCACGGTGCGGAAATAGGACTCGACCTGATGGGCCTTGGTCTCGCGGGCCGCCGTGAGCTGGGCGAAGATCGCGCGCTCCAGCGCTTCGCGTGCGCGAATGTAGCCCAGGACGCCGGTGATCATCACCGCCACGGCGCCGAGCAGCAGCAGGATCGCGAACAGCTTGGCCGCCAGGCCCCAGCGTACGGGCCGTGGCTCGGCGACGATCTCCGTCATCGGAGAGCGCCCCTATCCCTTCTTGGCGCCGTAGGTCCCGCCGGAGTTGATCGCGCGGATCTCGGCCGCGGACTTGGCCTTGCGCATCTTCTCGAGCTTGTCGGCCTCATCGGCCAGCATCGCCTGGGCGTTCTTCAGCACCGCGCGGGCGTGCTGGGCGGGGAACTTCACCGCGCCGTTCTCGTCCATGTGGATCAGCTCGCCGGGCGCGACGTCCATGCCGCCGATCGACACCGGCGCGTTGACCGACTGCACCGCCATCTCGCCATGGCCGGCCGTGACGCCGCCCAGCAGCATCTGGAACTTCATGCGGCGGATCGCGTCGACGTCGCGCGAGGGGCCGTTGGAGATCAGGCCGACGCAGCCGACCGCCTGCATCGAGGTCGTCATCATCTCGCCGGCAAGGCCCGCCTTGTTCATCAGCTCGGGTGGCCACTTCTGCTGGATGACCAGGATGGTCGGCTTCTTCATGGCATCGAGCGCATCGACCACGTCCATGAAGGTCAGCCGGCCGGCGAAGTTCGGATCGGGCAGGCCGTACACGCAGGTCACCGCATAGCCGATGATGGCGCCCATCTCCGGGTACATGCAGCGGATCGACGTGTCGGTGTACCAGTTCTCGGTCCAGGGATTGTAGAGGCCGAGGCAGAGGGGGTTCTTTGGATAGGTCGCGACCACGTTGGTGATGGTCGGCGTGTCGATCTTGCGCAGCTCGGCGAACAGCTGGTCTTCGGAAAGCTCGGTCATGTCGATGGTTTCCCCCTGGATACGAGCCCGTTCTTCGCGCGAATGGGTGCGGCGGGCAAGACCCGCCGCCTCGCTCAGCCTGCCCGCCGTCGCTTCCACCACTCCCCAAGCTCGCCCACCACGCCCTTGCGGAAAGCGAGCACGATGACCACGAAGATTGCGCCCTGGATCACCAGGACGAACTCGCCGGTCGCGGCGAGGTAGTTCTGCATCGTGATGATGATGAAGGCGCCGACCACCGGACCGATGATCGTGCCCAGGCCGCCCACCAGCGCCATCAGCACGACCTCGCCCGAGGTCGATGCCGCGACGTCCGTCAGAGTGGCGAACTGCTGGACCATCGCCTTGGTGGCCCCCGCCAGTCCCGCAAGTCCCGCAGACAGCACGAAGGCCAGCAGCTTGTAGCGGTCGGCTTCGTAGCCCAGCGAGAGCGCGCGCTGCTCGTTGTCGCGAATCGCCTTCAGCACCTGTCCAAACGGGGAATAGATGACGCGATAGATGGTGGCATAGCCGAACAGGAAGATCGCCAGCACGACGTAGTACAGGACCTTGTCGTCCTTGATCGGGATCAGTCCGCCGAGCAGCGCCTTGCGAGGGATGCCCTGCAGGCCATCCTCGCCGCCGGTGAACGGCGCCTGAATGCAGAAGAAGTAGACCATCTGCGCGAAGGCGAGCGTGATCATGGCGAAGTAGATGCCCTGGCGACGGATCGCCAGCGCACCGGTCACGAGCCCCAGCAGCGCCGCGCCGGCCACGCCGGCCAGCAGGCCGAGTTCGGGCGCCATGTCCCAGGCCTTCACGACATGGCCGTAGAAGTAGCCCGCCATGCCAAAGAACATGGCGTGGCCGAAGCTCATGAGGCCGGCATAGCCCAGCAGCAGGTTGAAGGCGCAGGCGAACAGCGCGAAGCACAGCGCCTTCATCAGGAACACGGGATAGGCAAAGGTCGGTGCGACCAGCGCCAACACGATCAGGAGGGCGTATCCTACGCGCTGAGTGGTCATTTGGTCTGCCCGAAGAGGCCGGCCGGCTTGATCAGCAGGACGAGCGCCATGACGACGAAGATCACCGTGTTGGAGGCCGGCGGATAGAACACCTTGGTCAAGCCCTCGATCAGGCCGAGGCCGAAGCCGGTCACGATCGAGCCCATGATCGAGCCCATCCCACCGATCACCACGACCGCGAAGACGACCAGCACGAGGTTGACGCCCATCAGGGCCGAGACCTGCTGGATGGGCGCTGCCAGCACGCCGGCCAGCGCCGCCAGCCCCACGCCCAGCCCGTAGGTGAGCGTGATCAGCCGCGGCACGTTGATGCCGAAGGCCCGGACCAGCGTCGGGTTCTCGGTGGCCGCGCGCAGATAGGCGCCGAGCCTGGTGCGCTCGATGCCGTACCAGGTGGCGAGGCAGATCACGAGCGCCGCCACTACGACGAAGGCGCGATAGGTCGGCAGGAACATGAAGCCGAGATTGAAGCCGCCCGGAATCGGATTGGGATAGGGCGCGCCCGACGAGCCCCACTTCCACTGGAACAGGCCTTCGATCACGAGAGCCAGGCCGAAGGTCAGCAGGAAGCCGTAGAGATGGTCGAGATGGTAGATGCGTTTCAGCAGGACCTTCTCGAGGACGATGCCGAACAGCCCGACGATCACCGGCGCGACGACGAGCGAGACCCAGAACGGTATGCCGAGTATGCCCAGCAGCAGCCAGGCCGCGAAGGCCCCCATCATGTACTGCGCGCCATGGGTGAAGTTGATGACGTTCAGCATGCCGAAGATCACCGCGAGGCCGAGACTGAGCATCGCGTAGAAGGCGCCGTTGATGAGACCGAGCAAGAGCTGACCGAACAGGGCCTGGGGAGGAATGCCTAAGAGTTCGAACATGCGGCCTTACACTCCCAGATAGGTCTGCAGCTTGCCGATACTCTGCTGGACATCGCTCGAAGCAACCATATCGACCACATGGCCGTCCTCCATCACGTAGTGACGGTCCGCGACGGTCGCGGCGAAATGGAAGTTCTGCTCGACCAGCAGGATGGTGAAGCCCCGGCTCTTGAGCTGCCGGATGATCTCGCCGATGCGCTGGACGATGACCGGCGCCAACCCCTCGGTCGGCTCGTCGAGCAGCAGCAGGTCGGCGCCGGTGCGCAGGATGCGGCCGATGGCCAGCATCTGCTGCTCGCCGCCCGACAGTTTCGTGCCCTGGCTGTATCGCCGCTCCAGCAGGTTGGGAAAGAGCTTGTAGATTTCCTCGATGCTGAGCCCGCCCGGCTTGACGATCGGCGGCAGGCGCAGGTTTTCGTCGACGTTCAGGCTGGAGAAAATGCCCCGCTCCTCGGGGCAGTAGGCGATACCCAGCCGCGCGATGTGATCCGACGACATACCGATCGTTTCCTTGCCGTCGAAGGCGATCGAGCCGGTGCGCTTGCCCAGGATGCCCATGATCGAGCGCAGGGTCGTCGTCTTGCCGGCGCCGTTGCGCCCCAGCAGGGTAACGAGTTCGCCGCGGCGAATTTCGAAGTCGACACCGTGCAGGATGTGCGACTCGCCGTACCAGGCCTGGAGGCCGGAAACTCTCAACAATATCTCAGCCATGACCGGTTCCGACATAAGCCTCGATGACGGCGGGATGCTTGGACACCGTGGCATACGGCCCCTCGGCGAGCACCTCGCCGCGCGCCAGCACGGTGATTGTGTCCGAGAGGTCGGCGACGACGGACATGTTGTGCTCGACCATCAGGACGGTGCGGTCCCGGGCGACGGTGCGGATCAGCGCGGCGATGCGCTTGATGTCTTCCTGGCCGAGACCGGCCATCGGCTCGTCGAGCAGCATCATCTCGGGTTCGAGCGCCAGGGTCGTGGCGATCTCCAGCGCGCGTTTGCGGCCATAGGGAAGATCGACGGCCTGCGCCTCCGCGAAGTCGGCGAGGCCTACGGCCGCCACCAGTTCCATCGCCCGCGCATCGAGGCGCGCGAGCACGCTTTCGGAGCGCCAGAACTGGAAGGAAATCCCGAGCTTGCGCTGCAGGGCGACGCGGACGTTTTCACGCACACTGAGATGGGGAAACACGGCCGAGATCTGGAACGAGCGGGCGAGCCCCATGCGGGCGATCGCCGCCGGCGAACTGCCGGTGATGTTGCGCCCGTTGAAGTGAATCTGGCCCGCGGTCGGGGTCAGGAAGTGAGTCAGGAGGTTGAAACAGGTCGTCTTGCCCGCGCCATTTGGCCCGATCAACGCGTGAATTGTGTGGCGTTTCACGCGCAAATTGACGTTCTTGACCGCGATGAAGCCCTTGAACTCCTTCGTCAGTCCGCTTGCCTCGAGAATTATCTCTTCGCTGGCCATCGCCTCTCCCTGTCACGCGAATAAATCGAAGCTTTGCGCCGCTGTCCAGCACTGGCGTCGGCTTCGACACGCGGATAGATTTCCAAGACTCGAAACGGGGAAAAGCATTGGGAGGATCAAGACCGTGAAGTTCACAACCAGCATCAGGCAGGCCGGAGCGGCGGCCGCCGTCGCCGGTCTCGCCGTCATCGGCCTGGCGACTTATGCCCAGGCCCAGGCGCCCCAGCCGTTGAGGATCGGCGTCATGGAAGGCTTCTCGGGCGTCTACGGCGACCTCACCCAGGGCGAGGTCGAGGCCATCCAGATGGCGATCGACGATTTTGGCGGGAAGGTTCTTGGCCGTCCGATCGAGGTCCTTCAGGCCGACCACCAGACCAAGCCCGACGTCGGCGCGGCGATCGCGCGCAAGTGGTACGACGTCGACGGCGTGAAGATGATCACCGGGATCGGCACCTCGTCGGTGGCGCTGGCCGTCCGCAAGATCGCCCAGGAAAAGGGCATGATCGACATCAACACCGGCGCGGCGTCGGCCGACCTGACCGGCCCCGCCTGCTCGCCGACCGGTGCGCACTGGGTGTACGACACCTACGCGCTGGCGAAGGTGACGGGCGGCGCGGTCGTCAAGGACGGCGGCGACTCCTGGTACTTCCTCACCGCCGACTACGCCTTCGGCCATGCGCTCGAGCGCGACGTGACCGCGGTCGTGACCGGCGCCGGCGGCAAGGTCCTGGGCGGCGTCAGGCATCCGCTCAGCACGCAGGACTTCTCGTCCTTCCTGCTGCAGGCCCAGGCCTCGAAGGCCAAGGTCATCGGCCTCGCCAATGCGGGCCAGGACACGATCAACTCGATCAAGCAGGCCGGCGAATTCGGCATCACCAAGGCCGGCCAGCGCCTCGCCGGGCTGCTGGTCTTCTCGACCGACGTGGCCGCCCTCACTCTGCCGGTGGCACAGGGCCTCGTCCTCACCGAGGCCTTCTACTGGGATCTCAACGACGAGACCCGCGCCTGGACCAAGCGCTTCCGCGCCAAGAAGGACAAGATCCCCAGCATGCTGACGGTCGGCGTCTACAGCTCGACGCTGCACTACCTCAAGGCCGTGCAGGCTGCCGGCACAGACGACCCGAAGGCGGTGATGGCGAAGATGCGGGAGATCCCCGTCAACGACGTCATGACCAAGAACGGCAAGCTGCGCGAGGACGGCCGCCTGGAGCGCGACATGTACCTCTTCCAGGTCAAGACTCCGGCCGAGTCCAAGAGCAAGGACGACATCTACAAGCTGGTCGCCACGGTGCCGGGCAACGAAGCCTTTCGTCCGATGAAGGACGGCAAGTGCCCGTTCGTGAAGAACTGATCACTGTCAGTTACTGATCTTCGAGAAGGGGCGCCTCGGGCGCCCCTTTTTCATGCCCGACGGGACGAAGTCGCTCAGACGGCCATTCCTTGACGAGCCAGACCACATCCCATCTGATGCACCGTAGGAGCAGGGGGAGAAACGTCACGTGGCCGGCCAGGATCGGCCCCTGAAGGGGGCCTGGGGAATCACGTTCCTCATCTTCCTCTTCATGCTCGTGAACTTCGCCGACAAGATGGTGATCGGCCTCGCCGCCAAGCCGATCATGGAGGACCTCGGTCTCACCCCGGAGCAGTTCGGGCTGATCGGCTCGGCGTTCTTCTTCCTCTTCCCCTTCTCGGCCGTCCTGGTCGGCTTCGTCGCCAATCGCCTTCCGGCGCGCAACGCCCTGCTCGCCATGGCGATCTTCTGGTCCCTGCTCCAGTTCCCGATGCTGGGTCTGGTGAGCTTCGAGGTTCTGATCGCCTGCCGAATCCTGCTGGGTGCCGCCGAGGGGCCAGCCAGCCCGGTGGCGACCCACGCGCTCTACAAATGGTTTCCCGATTCGCTGCGCGCCGTGCCCACCGCCGTGGTAGCGCAGGGCTCGGCGATCGGCGTCGTCGTGGCCGTGCCGGCGCTGAACTGGATCATCGTCCACCATTCGTGGCACTGGGCCTTCGGCGCGATCGGCATTGCAGGCCTGCTGTGGAGCGTCCTTTGGTTCTTCTTCGGCCGCGAAGGCACGCTGGTCGACCCTCCGGTAACGGAACACGTCGACAGCGAGACCCGCGTGCCGTATCGCGACCTCCTTACCTGCCCCACCATCCTGGCGGCCTGTTGCACGGGCTTCGCCAGCTACTGGGGACTGGCGCTCGGCCTCACCTGGTTCACGCCTTACCTCGTCGACGGGCTGGGCTTTTCCCAGACGCTCGGCGGCAATCTCAGCGTCCTGCCGTGGATCGCCGGCCTGGTGGTCGTGCTCGCCGGCGGCTGGCTCTCGCAGCGGCTGAAGGCCGGCGGCGCCTCGAGCCGGGTCTCCCGCGGCATTCTTGCCTCGGCCGCCGTCATGGTCGGCGGCTGCATCCTGCCGTTCATCGGCTTCACGTCCGCGCCCGACCTCAAGCTCGCAATCCTGATCGCCGGCACCGCGATCGGCAGCACCATCTTCGTCGCCGTGCCCCTGGTGGTGAGCGAGCTGACGCCGCAGTCGCAGCGCGCCGCCATGCTGGCCATCGTGAACTCGATCATGACCCTGGGCGGAGTCGTTGCACCCTTCGCGATGGGCGTGGTGGTGCAGGACGCGGCCACGCGCCTCACCGGCTACGACAACGGCTTCACCATCCTGGGCGGCCTCCTGCTGGCAAGCGGCCTCATCGGCGTGATCTTCATCCGGCCTGAAGCCGATCGCCGGAGACTGGCCGCTCTCGCCGCGCTTCGTCGCACGTCCGGCATTGCTTGACGCTGCGGAGCAACCGCCTGTCAGATGGAGGTGCGCGTCCGGCCAACAGGACGCCCAGGAGAAACACCCACGTGACCGTCCAGGACCGTCCCCTCAAGGGGGCCTGGGGCATGACCGCCCTGCTCTTCCTCTTCATGCTGATCAACTTCGCCGACAAGGTCGTCGTCGGATTGGCGGCCGTTCCCCTCACGCGGGATCTCGGCCTGACACCCGAACAGTTCGGCGACATCGGCTCGGCACCCTCGTCGACCCGCCGGTCAGTACCAGCGGCGGCAACGAACGCGTGCCCTATCGCTACCTGCTGACCTGCCCCACCATCCTTGCCGTCTGTGCCGCGGGCTTCGCCAGCTAATGGAGCCTGGCGCTGGGTCTCACCTGGTTCACGTCGTACCTGGTCGCTGGCCTCGGCTTCAGCCAGAAGCTCGGCGGCAATCTCACCGTTCTGCCGTGGGTCTTCGGCGCCCTCGTCGTGCTGACGGGAGGCTATGTCTCCCAGCGCCTCAAGAGGAAGGGTGTCTCCAGTCGCGTCTGCCGCGGCATGCTGCCGTGTGTCACGATCATCGCCGGCGGGTGCGCCCTGCCGTTCGTCGGTGCCATGCCGAACGACGGTCTCAAGATCGCGTTCCTGGTGTTCGGCTCCGCCATCGGCAGCACGATCTACGTCGTCCTGCCCATGATCATCAGCGAACTCACCCCGCACCCGCAACGTGCCGCGATGCTGGCGATCACCACGTCGGTCGTGACCTTCGCCGGCGTCCTCGCCCCCCCGCATCATGGGGTCGATGATCCAGAACGCCGCGACGCCCCTTGCCGGCTACGAACAGGGCTACGTCATTCTCGGCGTGCTGCTTCTCGGCGGCGGCCTCATCGGCCTGCTCTTCATCCGTCCCGAGGCCGACCGAAGGAGACTGGCGGCGCACGCCGTCGCCGCCCCGCCGCTGCCGTCCGTACGGGCCTGAAGGCGACTAGAACGGCCGATCGCCCGTGACCGTCACGCGATGGCCGCTGCGCGTATGGGGCCAGTAGTCCCACATGGCACGATGCTGGGCGCAGCGATTGTCCCAGAAGGCGATCGAGTTTTCGCGCCAGCGGAAGCGGCACTGGAAGAGCGGGTTCTCCATGTGCTGGTAGAGGTAGCGCAGGATGGCGTCGCCCTCGTCGCGCGGCACGCCGAGCAGGCGGCTGGTGAAGCCGGCATTGACGTAGAGGCACTTCCGGCCGGTCACCGGATGGGTACGCACCACCGGATGCTCGGCCCGCGGATACTCGGGCTTGTCGGCCACCCCGATCGGCTTGAACAGGCCGCGATACACCGGCTCGCCGTCGTGCAGGGCGATCATGCCGTCGAGATAGGCCTTCATGCGGTCCGACAGGGCGTCGTAGGCGGCATACATGTTGGCGAACAGCGTGTCGCCGCCGCGCGGCGGGCAGGTCTGGATGTGCAGGATGGAGCCCATCGGCGGCTCGACCTCGCAGCTCACGTCGGTGTGCCAGCCCTCGCCGTTGGCGCGCGGGCTGTTCCTGTCGGAGTGGATGATCATGAATTCCGGCATGCCGGGTTCGTGCGGCGCCGCTGGATGGACGTGCAGGTCGCCGAACAGGCGGCCGAACGACATGTGCTGCTCGGGCGTGAGCACCTGGTCCCGGAAGAAAATGACGAGGTTCTCGGCCAGCGCGCGATGGATCTCGTCCTGCTGGCGGTTAGAGAGCGGCTTGCTGAGATCGACGCCGCCCAGTTCCGCGCCGATGATCGGCGTCAGCTTGTCGACGGTGATCGTCTCGTAAGGCGCGCTTTCATCCGATTTGTAGCGGATACGCGGGCCGGCATTGGCGTTCAGTGAACCTGACATGACTCTCTCCGTTGCCCTATTCGTCGAGCGTGATCTTGTTGTCCTTGATGATCTTCGACCAGACGTCGCCTTCGGTGGCGACGAACCGGTCGAACTGTTCCGCGTTCCAGTCCTTCAGGACGATCCCGAGCTGGTTCGATCGTTCCACGACGACGTCGAACTTGGCGATCTTCCTCATCGCCGCGTTCAACTTGTCGATGATCGGCTTCGGGGTCCCCGCCGGCGCGAACATTCCGTACCAGGCATCGAAGATGAAACCCGGCAGGCCCGCTTCCGCCGTCGTGGGAATGTCGGGGAACGTGGGAAGGCGGGCCTCGCTCGCCAGCGCGAGCGCCTTCACGTTGCCGTTGCGGATGTGCGCCGCGAGCGAGGGCGGGCTCATGACCGCCAGCTCGACCTGCCCCGCCACGAGATCGGCGCTCACCGGTCCGGCGCCCTTGTAGGGGATATGGACGAGATCGATGCCGGCCGCCTTGTTCAGCATCACGCCGCCGATATGGGCGACGGAACCAGGCCCGAAGGAGGCATAGTTCAGCTTGCCGGGATTGGCCTTCGCGTAGGCGATGAAGTCCTTCAGGTTGTCGGGCGGCACCCGCTTGGCGATGACGATGAGCTGCGGCGCGATCGCGCCCATGGCGACGCCCGTGAGGTCTTTCGGCGACCAGTTCAGGTTCTTGATCATCGCCGGATTGGCCGAATGGAACGACGAATACTGCATCAGCAGGGTGTAGCCGTCCGGCTTGGCCTTCGCGACGAGCGCCGTGGCGATGTTGCCGTTGCCGCCTCCCTTGTTGTCGACGATGACCTGCTGGCCGAACTCCTTGGACAGATGTTCGGCGAACATGCGGCCCACGATGTCGGTGCCGCCTCCCGGCGGGGCGGCGACCACGAGCGTGATCGGCCGGTCGGGAAAGGTGCCCTGCGCCTTCGCGCCCGGGCTTGCAATCATCGATCCCGCGGCGGCAGACGCGAGCGACAGGACGTGGCGGCGCTTCATCCCTGAGATCCCTTCTTGATCCGCCCCACGACGGGTGCGGTTGACGCAGCGCTAGCACCGATCCACCCTATGCATGAAGTGCATTGTTTGCAGAGTTATTGCTGAGGATTTCGCAAGAATGGACAAGCGGCTGCTGGAGTCCTTCGTGGCCGTGTATCGGTCGGGGTCCCTCGTGGAGGCGGCCGAACGCCTCAACATTTCGCAATCCGCCCTGTCCCGCCGCGTTACGGAACTGCAGCATCGGCTGGGGCTCGCCCTGTTCGAGCCGTCGGGCCGCGGCATGGCCGCGACCACCGACGCGCACGATCTGCTGCCGCTGGCCTCGTCGGCTCTCGAGAGCATCGCGCGGCTGGAAGCCGCCGCCCGCGCCAACAGCGTGCAGCCCGCCGTCCGGATCACCGTCGCGGCGACGGCGCACACGATCGAGACAGTCGTGGCGCCGGGCATCGCGGATTTCACTCGGGCCAAGCCGCACATCCGTATCGGCGTCATCGAGGCGAGTGGAGTCGATGTCGAAGATCTCGTACTGAGCGGGGACGCGTCGATGGGCATTACAGGCCGCCCCCGCTACGACGCCGGCCTCGTCGATCATCAGATCGCGCGTCTCGATATCCTCGCGGCGTCGCCCAGGCCCTTCAGCGCCGTCGAGCGCAGGAACGGCATCGATCTCCGGGCGCTGTGCGAGCGCGATCTTCTGGCGCTGGACCGCGAGTATCAGTCGCGCCTGACCCTCGACGCGGCGGTGCGGTTACTGTCTCTGTCTCCCAGCATTCGCCATGAGGGCGGTTCGGGAACCGTGATTCTTGCACTGGCTCGGGCCGGCCTCGGCACGGCCGTCATACCGGCGACCACACGCACGGACCTGCACACCGCCAAGATCGTCGCAAACGGCGTCGTTCTTGGCATGGATCTGAGCGCCATCTGGGATCCCGCCCTGCGCTGGTGCGCCGAGGTCGAACAGTTCGCCGACCAGCTCAGGGCCTCCTTCTCGGCCCGCCGCCGCGCGCGGCGGGGCTAACGACGGGACGGAGAGCCCAACCGCGAAGGCAGCTCTACCGGGCCACTTCCTTGATGCGGGCGATCAGCTCGTCGACGGCCTTCTCGACCGACACCTTGTCCGTCACCACGCGGTTCATCGCTTTGGCCCAGACGTTCTCGGCGTCGAGGCGCGCGAATTTCCAGTTCTTCATGAACTCGGAAGGCTGCGGCGACGTCTTGAACTGGTCATACACGGCCCTGCGATGCTTGTCGGCCTGCCAGAACGGACTCTCCTGGCCGGCCTTGGTCACCGGGAACCCGCGGCCCAGGCCGGCCTCGACGTAGGGGCGAAGATTCTCCTCCTCGAGCAGGAACCGCAGGAATTCGCGGGCACGCTTCTTGTTCTTCGATTCCCGGAAGATCACCCCCACCTTGACGATGGTGCGATAGACCATCGGGGTGCCATCGGGTTTCGTGGGGAGACCCGCCGTCGCGATCAGCTCGTCGTAGGCCTTGCGGCCGGCAGCGCGCTCTGCCGGCGTGAGCCGCGGGTTGTTGGCATCGTCGAGCCACTTGGCCGCGATCGCGATCGAATAGTCGTGAGTCATGATCGTCGTGCGATCGTTGAAGGCCACGGCGCCGTCGCCGTCCTTCCAGCCCGTTGACGAAGGCGACGAGCAGCCCCTGGCATAGACGTAGGTGTAGTCGCGCAGGGCGGAGATCAACCCGTCCCGCACCTTGGGATCGTCGACCAGTAGCTTGCCCGACTCGTCGACCAGCTTCACGTTGTAGGCGTCGACCCAGCTCATGAACGACTGGAACGAGTCGGTCGAGTCGACGCCCATCGGCCTCCCTATGCCATAGACGCGGCTGCTGGTCGCCTTGCGATAGGCCGGCTGGACCTTGTCGCACCAGAAGGACCAATAATCCTTCCAGGTCCCGGGAATGTCGTTTTCCTTGTAGCCCGCCGTCGCCAGCATATCCTTCCAGTACGCGACGTGCAGCGCCTGCTGCTTCAGCACGAAACCATAGAAGGCCTTCTTGCTGGCCTTGCCGTCGTAGAGGTACGCGGTCTCTATGGTGGCCGGCAGGAACCGGTCCTTCATCGGCTCGATGACGTCGGAGATGTCTTCGAGCTTGCCGTCGAAGGCCCACTTGGCCGCGATCCGGACGTCGTATGAATAGGCAATGTCAGGCGGCGAACCGGTGTCGAGGGCGGCGACCGTCTTCGGGATCATGTCCTCCGCCGCGTACTGGGAGAGGTCGACCTTCACGCCGGTCCTGGCCTCGAACTTCGTGATCGCGGCGAACAGCGCCTCGTCCTCGGCCTTGTAGAAACCCTTGACCCACCAGACGGCGAGCTTCTCCTGGGCGAAGCCCGGGACGGCCGAGAAGGCGATCGCCAACGCCGCGGCGCCAGCCAGAATCCGTCTCATTGCTTCCTCGCTTCAAGGCTGCCTGACGATCCGGGTATCAGTCCGCCTGGCGCGAGTCGAGAAAAGTCCGCAAGGCCTGCGCGCATTGCGCAGCATGCGAGAAGGGCAGGCCATGGCGTGACCTGCCGAAGACATTCAGCTCGCCGTCCGACAGCCCCCTGTGCAGTTCGGCCATGATGCTCACGGGGATGAAAGGACTCCCGTCGGGATGCAGCAGCAGGGTCGGACACTCTATGTCGGCCAGCCGCGGCGTGAGGTCGGTGCCGATGAGCACGCCCAGCGCATTCAGAATGGAGTCTCTCGGCCACTTCTCCTGTTCCGTGGCGAACCACGCGCGGCGCTCGGCTGACAGCGCGTCGTCATGAAAGCGGTCGCGCAGGAAGGCGTCGGACCAGCCCTTCGAGCCGCCTTCATCGAGCTGGCGCCGCCACGCCTCGACCCTCTGGATCGAGGCCCCGACATGAGCGCCGTTGCTGACGGTGAGGGTGGCGATTCTCGCCGGCCGGGCGAGCGCCGCCGCCAGCGCCACCGTCCCGCCGATCGACTCGCCCACGAGATGGAAACGCGCCAGACCGGCCGCATCGGCAATGGCGAACAGATCGTCGACCAGCAGGTCCAGCGACCACTTGAAGTCGGTCGCCGGAATGTTCGAGCGCCCGTAGCCGCGCATATCGAAGGTGAGTAGCCGGTAGGCATCGGCCAGTGCGGGCTGCCACCCCGCCCAGATTCCGGCACTGGCGCCGATCCCGTGATGGAACAGGATCGGCAGCCGTGCCGGTTGCCACGGCGCCACGAGATCCGCGACGTCGTAGTGAAGGGTCCCGTACGGAGTGGCGGCGAGAGGCATCGTCAGTCGGCGCGCATGCCGGCGGCCTTGATGACCTCTTCCCATTTCTTGCGATCGGCCATGATGGTCGCCTTGAACTCGGCCGGCGACCCGATGATCGTATCCATGCCGCTCTCGGCGAAGCGCTTCTGGACGTCCGGCTTGGCGACGGCCGCCCGGAGAGCCTTGTTCCAGAAGTCGACCAGGTCGGCCGGCAGCCCCTTCGAGCCGAACACCCCGAACCAGTTGACCACCTGGAAGCCCGGCAGGAACGACGACATCAACGGCAGGTTGGGAAACATCGGCGAGGGCTTGGGCGAGCCGAAAGCGACGGGAATCAGACCGCCTCCGTTAATCTGTCCCAGGAACTCCGGCATGTTGCCGAACATCATGTCGCAGTTGCCGGAGATCATGTCCTGGATGGCCGGTGCGCCGCCGCGATAAGGCACATGAAGGATGTTGACGCCGGCCATCTTCTTGAAGAGTTCGGCAGCGAGATGCTGCGATGTCCCGTTGCCTGCCGAAGCATAGGTGAGCTTGCCCGGGTTCTTCTTCGCAAAATCGATGATCTCGGGAACCGTGCGATACTTCATGTGCTTGCCGACCACCAGCATGTTGGTGACACCGGCGATGTTGGCGATCGGCGTCAGGTCGGTGTCGACGTTGATCGGCAGCTTCTGCCCCGGCATCACCGGCGAAACGCACATGGCCGCCATGGCGGCGAGTCCGATCGTACGACCGTCCGGCGGGGCATTGGCAACGATCTCGTTGGCGATGAAACCGCTGGCGCCGGTCTTGGTGTCGACGATCACCTTTTGCCCGACTTCAGGGGTCACAGCCTCGGCCACGATGCGGCACAGAAGATCGGCCGTACCGCCCGGCGCGAAGCCGCAGAGAAAACGCACGTCGCCGCTGATCTTCTGCGCAAGGGCCGGCCACCCGGCCAGCGACCCGACCAGTGCCGCCGTACCCGCGGTCGCGAAAGTTCTACGTTGCATTTTTTCATTTCCTCCCTGTGTTACGAAAAGCCTAGCACACTTCCCGCATAAGCAACCCCTCAGCCACGATCCTCCCGGCACGAAGTCGGGGCGTGCGGCTTTGCCAATCGGGCCCGCCCCACGAAGGGAGCGGGCCCCAGGGCAAGCGTACTCTACTGGACGGACGAGAAGCCCGTCGGCGTCAGCATCTGTACCGAGACGTTCTCGACGATGGCGCCGTCCTTCTCGGTCTCGGCGCGCTTGGCCAGCCATTCCGGATCGGCCGCAAAGGCGTTCCACTTCTTCTCGCGATCGGCCAGCGATTCCCAGGCGAGGAAATAGGTCAGCTCCTGGTTCGACTCGCCGATCAAGGTGGTGAAGAAACCGGCCTGCTTGATGCCGTGCCGCTCCCAGATCTTGAGCGTGATGGTGTTGAACCGGTTGAGCAGCGCCGGCAGACGGCCGGGCACGCACCTGTAGACCCGCATTTCATAGATCATGATCTCTCTCCCTAGAATTGCCCGCCGAAGCGCGGCACGAACCCATCGTCCTTGTGGTCGATGTGGCAGCTGAACGGCGACCCGAAATGGCACGGCATCAGCCGGGCGCCGCTGCCGGCGCAATGTTCCAGCGCCGCGCGCCGGCTCTTGCGGGCGCCCACGGCGTCGGCACAGGCGAAGCTGTTCCATTCGGGATGATAGACCTGCAGCGCGTGATGAAGGATGTCGCCGCAGAACAACGCCTTCTCGCCGCGCGATTCGAACTTGATGGCGATCGTGCCCGGCGTATGTCCCGGAGCCGGTTCGACCCTGAGATTCTCGTCGAGCTGGGCCGCGCCATCGATCATCTGCGTGAGCCCGGCCTCGACCACCGGCAGCACCGAGTCGCGGAAGGAGCCTGCATTGACCGGGCCGGTCGCAGGATCGCTGTCGAGCTTGAGGTAGTGATCGTAGTCGGCCCGGCTGAACACGTACTTCGCATTCCTGAACGTCGGCACCCACCGGCCGTTCTCAAGGCGCGTGTTCCAGCCGACATGGTCGACGTGGAGATGCGTGCACATCACCATGTCGATCTGGTCGGGCTCGACGCCGGCCGCCTTCAGCCGCTCGAGATACTTCGTCTCCATCAGGTGCCACTTCGGGCGATGCGGACGCGACTTGTGGTTGCCGACGCAGGTGTCGATCAGGATGGTCTGGCCGCCGATCTTCAGCAGCCAGCTGTGGACGCTGAGCTTCAAGGAGCCCGACGCCTCGTCATAGTGCGCCGGCATAAGCCAGTCTCGGTGACGCTCGACGACGGCGGGATTCCAGTCGGGGAAGAAAGCCTTGGCGTCGAAGTTCGGCTCGTAGCTCTCTTCGATGCGCACGACCGTGCCGGCGCCCAGCTTTACTTCGACCATTCCCAGCCCTCCCCTGTTTGAAGGGGAGACTAGCGTTGCAAGGCAGTTGCGGGAAAGACGCTCGTTTCGCCTCTAGAACGGCAGACGCGCCGCGTCGACACGCTCGATATGCCGGTGCGTCAGCGCCGCGATGACGGCACCACCGAGCGGCGCCACGGCCATCAACGCAATGAAATGGACGCCGAGTAGCCAAGGCTCAAACAGCTGGGGCACGAAATGGCCAACCGTCACGGTCGACACGAAGAAGAGAATGGCGAAGCCGGCACCCGAGAGCAGGCCCCCGAGAGCGACCAAGAGAAAGGAAGCAGTCAGCGAACGACCGATGAGGTAGCTCAGTCCGAAAGCGGCGCCGGCAGCAACAAGTGCGGTAACGGTTTCCATCGTGGTTCTCTCCAATACGCTCTCGACTTGGGAGAAATCAGAGTCGACACTGATATGTCCCGAGCACTCTGAAACATCCAACCTCCGTCGAGAACCGACCAATTGCGCATGTCTGACTCTGCATTCGACTGGCTTTCCGCATCGGAACTCTCAAAACTTCTGGCACGAGGTGAAGCTTCCCCCGTCGATATCGTCGATGCCATGTTGAAGCGTGCATCGGCGCTGCAACCTCATATCAACGCGCTGGTCCTGATCGATGCCGAAGGCGCACAGGCTGCTGCAAGAGCTGCAGAATCGCGCTGGCAAAGGGGCCAACCGCTGTCACCATTCGACGGCATTCCGACGACGATCAAGGATACGACGAACGTAAAGGGCTGGCCGACCCGTTATGGCTCGCACTCGACCGACGAGACTCCAGCCAGCGAAAACGCCGCCGTCACCGACAGGTTTCTTGCGGCCGGGATGATTATTCTTGGGAAGAGCACAACCCCCGAGTTCGGCTGGAAGGCGCTCACCGACTCCCCGTTGCAGGGCACGACCCGCAACCCCTGGAACATCGCCCACTCGCCCGGCGGTTCCTCAGGCGGCGCCTCGGCGCTGACGGCGGCAGGCATCAACCCCTTCAACCATGGCAACGATGGCGGCGGCTCGATCCGCATCCCTGCGGCGCACACCGGCCTGGTAGGACTGAAGCCCTCCTACGGTCGCATCCCGCAATACCCGGCCGATGCCCCCTTCGCCGACGTCATCAGCCAGGGCGTGCTGGCACGCACGGTGCTCGACACGGCGATGGCGCTGAACCTCACGGCAGGGCCCGACCCGCGCGACTGGCGTTCCCTGCCTGACGAGGCGCGCGACTACACGGTCGGCCTCGATGCCGGCGTGCGCGGCTGGAAAATCGGGCTCAGCCTCGACCTCGGCCATGTGAAAGCCGATCCGGAGGTGCGCGAGCTCGTCGCCGCCGCGGCGCGGCGCTTCGAGGATCTCGGCGCGCATGTCGAGGAAGTTGGTCCGATGTTCGAACCGCTGCAGCAGCATTTCGAGCCGCTGTGGATCGGCGCCTTCGCCACGCGCTTCCGGCAGATTCCGAGCCAGCTTCACACCAAGCTCGACCCGGGGCTGCGCGCGCTCATGGAAAAGGGTCTGGCGATCACGCTCGCCGATTATGCCAAAGCCTTCGAGGCGCGGAGCAAGCTGGCGCGCGACCTCGCGCTCTGGCATCGCAACTTCGATCTGCTGCTCGCGCCGGTCGCGCCGACGGCCGGACCGCCGGTGGAGACGCTCTACAACTCCGAGGCGTTTCCGCGCTGGACCAAGGGCGCGCCCTACACGCTGCCCTGCAACCTCACCGGCCAGCCCGCCGCCTCGATGCCCGCGGGCCTGACCAGGGCGGGGCTGCCGATCGGCCTTCAGATCATCGGGGCGCCGCGCGCCGACGCGAGCGTCCTGCGGGCGATGCGAGCCTACGAGAGCGCAAGCGGCTGGACCTGGCCGCAGCCCCGCGTGCTGGACTCTTTGAAGGCGTTGTGACGGCGGAGCGCCCTCAGGCCGCGCGCGACACGTTGCCGGGCGGCGCCGGCCGAACGACGCGCAATGCGATGACGAGCATCCGGTAGCCGAGGAAGCCGGCGCACAGTGCGCTGGCGGCAGCGATGTAGCCCGGCTCGATCAGGGCCTCACCAAGCATCGCAGAGGTGAAGTCGATTCCGGACAGCGCGGCGAGAATGAGCGCCGCGACCAGGCCGTCGACAGTTGCGGGCAGCGAGACGAGTCCGGCTTTGCGGTTCGACTGCACGCTGAGCATCCAGCCGCGAACACGGCCGATCATCGATCCCAATGCAAAGGCCACGACCCACAGGATGTCGAACAGAATGCTCGTCTCGAAGACGCCGGCAAGCAGCATCAAAGTGGCCAACACCGCGAAGCCTCCGGGCAAGGCCACCCGACCCAGGGTCGTAACGCCGCCGCGCGACTGCAGGGCCATCGTCCAGAGGCAAAGGGCAGCGAACAGAAGCGTAAGGCCGTTCGCCAGGCTCAAAGTCGCAATCATGGGAGAGAGCAAACGACACGGCACGGAACGAGTAAAGCGCCGAGGCTGCACAGACACTGTCGGTTTCATACCCATGCGACTTCAGCGCATGCGAAACCGACCGGGCCTCCCGAGCCCTGAAGGCGACGATGAAGCCATCGAATAGTTGAAAATACGGGGAAAAACGACATGCCGCCCCAGTCAGGGGATGGCGCGGTGGCAGCGCCGCCGCTTGCAGTCGCCCTTTCGGCCACGTCGTCGCAGGCCCGGCAGACGCCGCCCGACTCGCGGCCGGACGTTCTTGATTGCCGGCGCAGGCGGCGTGCAGGGCACCAACTTTCGCTGCCTCGAGAGCGCCGACCCAGCACCGACTGCTTCGCCGCCGACGGATTGCCGACGACGAGCCGAACGACAGCGGCGCCGGGTTCGCCGGCGCCGCTGCTCCAACTCGTGGACGGTAGATCAGGCGTCGGGTTTGACCCCGGCGGCGGTGATCACCTTCTCCCACTTGTCGATCTCGTTCTGCAGGAACTTGCCGGTATCCTCGGGCGTCGCACCGACGGGGATCACGGCCTGCTCGGCGAGACGCTTCCGCAGCGCCTCGTCCCTCACGGCCTTCGAGACCTCGGCCGATACCTTGTCGACGATCTCCTTGGGCGTGCCCGCCGGCGCGAGAAACATCACCCAAGTCGATGATTCGATCAGCGGTCCGCCCGATTCGACGATGGTCGGGATCTCCTCGACGCCCGGCACGCGGTTCTTCGACAGCATGGCGAGCGCTCGGATCTTGCCGGCCCGCACCTGGGTCATCACGCCGATCGGCGCATCGATCAGCATCTGGATGTTGCCCGAGGCGAGGTCGGCCAGCGCCGGCGCGGTGCCCTTATAGGGCACGTGCACCATGTCGATGCCCGCGACCTGCTTCATCAGCTCGCTGGTGAGGTGGGCCGCAGCGCCGACACCCGACGAACCGAACGAGATCTTGCCCGGGTTCTTCTTGGCGTAGGCGATCAGCTCGCCGACGTTCTTCACCGGCAGGTCGTTGGTCACCGTGATGATGAGCGGCGCTACTCCGACCAGCGACACCGGCGCAAAACCCTTCACCGGATCGAATTTCAGCTTGCCGGCATAGAGCGTCTTGTTGGCGGCATGGGCGGCGATCACCGTCAGGAAGGTGTAGCCGTCGGGAGCCGCGTTCGCGACGATCTCCGCCCCGATCAGCGAGTTGGCGCCGGGCTTGTTGTCGACCACGAAGGTCTGCCCGACATTCATCTTCTCGAGCGTGAGCCGTGTCGTCACGTCGGTGAGGCCGCCGGCCGTATAGGGCACGACCCAGCGGATCTGCTTGTTCGGCCAGGCCTGGGCGCGCGCGGCGCCCGGAACCAGCGCAGCCGCGGCCGTCGCCGCGAGAGCCGTTCGGCGATTGATCTTCAACATTCTGTTTCCTCTTTCCCTGTTTGATTTCAGTCCAGATCGAGACCGTTCATGCCGGCGTTCTTGCGCGCCTTCCGGGCGATCTCGCCCAGCACCTTGCCGGCCTGCACCGGATCCATGATCTGGTCGACCGTCGGGCCCTTATGCCAGCCCTCGGCGACGGCGAATATGCCGTTTCCGGCCTGGAACACGCGGCCCGTGACCTCGCGGCTGTCCTCGCTGACCAGCCAGGTCGCGACCGGGGCGATCCACTTGGGGTCGCGGCGCTTCTTGTCCTCTTCCGAATACTCGCGCAGGTCCTCGGTCATGCGCGTGAACGCCGACGGCGAGATCGAGTTCACGGTGACGCCATAGCGGCCGAGTTCGCGCGCGGCGATGATGGTGAAGGAGGCGATGCCGGCCTTGGCCGCCCCGTAGTTGGTCTGGCCGATATTGCCGTAGATTCCCGATACCGACGTGGTCGTGATGATGCGCGCATCGACCGAGCCGCCCTTGAGCTTGGCCTGGTCGCGCCAGTAGGCAGCGGCGTGACGTGCCGGCGCGAAGGTGCCCTTGAGATGAACCTTGATGACCGCGTCCCACTCGTCCTCACTCATGTTCACGAGCATGCGATCGCGCAGGATGCCGGCGTTGAGCACGATGGCGTCGAGCTTGCCGAACGCCTCGACCGCCTGGTCGATCATGTGTTTGGCGCCATTCCAGTCGGAGACGTCGTCGCCGTTGGCCACGGCCTCGCCACCCATCGCCTTGATCTCGTCCACGACCTGCTGGGCGGGGCCCACGTCGTTGCCCTTGCCGGTCCGGTCGCCGCCCAGATCGTTCACGACCACCTTGGCGCCGTGCGCCGCCAGCATCAGGCAATGCTCCCGGCCGACGCCGCGGGCGCCACCTGTCACGATCGCCACCCGTCCCTCGCACAATCTTGCCATTGCTCCCTCCCGTCTTTTGCGTGTCTGAAACCTGTCGTCTTGGGCTAGTCTAGCGGGGCTTACAGGAGGATCGCCATGGACACGCTGCCGCTCGTCACCCCCGAACAGGTCGGGCTTTCCGCAGCGCGGCTCGACCGCGTGCGTACCTGGATGAATGGATGGGTCGATAGCGGGAAGCTGGCCGGCATGGTCACCTGCGTCATGCGCAGGGGTGAGCTGGCCTTCGCCGAGGTCGTGGGCAAGTCCGACGTGGCCCGCAACAAGCCGATGCGGGCCGACACCATCTTCCGCATCTATTCCATGACCAAGCCACTGACCTCGACGGCGATCATGATGCTGTACGAGGAGGGCCGCTTTCAGCTCGACGACCCGATCTCGAGGTTCATTCCCGCCTTCGCCAACCCGCGCGTCATGGTGGGCGGCAGCCGCGGCAAGATCGAGACCGTGCCGGCCGAGCGTGAGATCAACTTCCGCGACCTGCTCACCCACACGTCGGGCCTGACCTACGGTTTCATGGAGAGCAACCCGGTCGATGCCGCCTATCGCGCCAAACAGGACGGCGTCGATTTCCAGACGGCCGACACCAGCCTGAAGCAGGTCGTCGAGCGTCTGGCGCAGTTGCCGCTGATCGCCCAGCCGGGCAAGGCGTGGAACTACTCGGTTTCGACCGACGTGCTGGGCTACCTGGTCGAGGTGATCTCCGGCCAGTCGTTCGAGAAGTACCTCAAGGAGAAGGTCATCGACCCGCTCGGCATGGTCGACACCGACTTCCACGTCCCGGCCGCCAAGCACGACCGCTTCGCCGCCAACTACAGCGCCGGTCCCGGCGGCAGGCTCGACCTGATCGACGATCCGGCCAAGAGCCGCTACCTCGCGCCGCGCAAGGTGAACTCGGGTGGCGGCGGCCTCGTCTCGACCGCGTCGGACTACCTGCGCTTCTGCAAATTCATGCTGAACAAGGGCGAACTCGACGGCGTGCGCCTGCTGGGCCGCAAGACGGTCGAGCTGATGACCATGAACCACCTCAAGGGCGACATGGCCGACATGGGCACGCCGCGCTTCTCCGAGTCGACCTACACCGGCATCGGCTTCGGCCTCGGCTTCTCGGTGATGATCGATCCGGCCAAGGCTTACATCGCCGGAACCCCCGGCGAGTATGCCTGGGGCGGCGCCGCCTCCACCGCGTTCTGGATCGACCCGGTCGAGGACATGGCCGTGGTGCTGCTGACGCAGCTCATGCCGTCCTCGACCTACCCGATCCGGCGTGAGCTCCGCGTGCTCACCTACCAGGCGATCATCGACTGAGGGCCAATACCATGCGCAACACCGGCAGCATCGAAGTCCACAAGATCCATCCGCTGTTCGGCGCGGAGATAACCGGCATCGACATCACGCGGCCCCTCTCGGCGCGCGAGTTCGGGCCGATCCGCGCCGCGTTCGAGGAGCATTCCGTGCTCCTGTTCCGCGATCAGGTGATGGACGACGACACGCAGATCGCCTTCAGTGAGAATTTCGGCCCGCTGGAGACGACGCTCAGCTCCAATCCCGCCGCCGGCACCAAGTTCGCTCGCCAGTCCAACCTCGACATCATGACGGGCGAGCCGATCCCGCCGGATGACATGCGCATGATCTACCAGAAGGCCAACTACTTCTGGCATTCGGACTCGTCCTTCAAGCGCGTGCCGTCGCTCTGCTCGGTCCTGACGGCGCGGATCTGTCCGCCCGAGGGCGGCAACACCGAGTTCCTGAACATGCGGGCGGCCTGGGACGCACTGCCGCCCGCCCTCCAGGCGACGATCCATCCGCTCGTGGCCGAGCATGCGCTCTCCCACTCGCGCGACCGGGTGCAGAAGGGCATCCTGAGCGCCAAGTCGCTGTCGGAGCTGCCGCCGGTCAAGCAGCGCATGTTCCGCGACAACCCCATCAACGGCCGCCGCGCGCTCTATATCGGCGCCCATGCCGGCCGGATCCTCGACTGGCCGGAGCCGATGTCGAAGGCGATCCTGTGGGAACTGGCGCAGCGCGCGGAACAGCCGGAGTTCATGATGTCGCACGCCTGGCGCGAGGGCGACGTGATCGTCTGGGACAATCGCGCCGTCCTGCATCGCGCGACCTACTATGACGCGACCAAGCACAAGCGCCTGATGCAGCGCACTACCATCGGCGGCGACGAACTGACGGTTCCCCAGTAACAGATGGCCGAACCTGCTTCAGCCGGCCCGGCCCCCGACGGCATGCCGTCGGGGCCACATCACCATCGGCCTGTCGATGGCGGTGCTCAGCAATTCGATGACCAATCTCGCTTTGCCCTACATCGCGAACGACCTCGCGATCACGGCGGAAAGCTCGATCTGGATCGTCAACGCCTATCAGATCGCCTTGATGATCATGCTGCTGCCGGTGGCGGCGCTGGGCGACATCGTAGGCTATCGCACCGTCTATCGCTGGGGCTTGGTCGTCTTCTCGCTGGCCTCGATCGGCTGCGTGCTGGCGCCCTCGCTTTCCTGGCTGATCGCCGCGCGCACGCTGCAGGGGCTGGGAGGCGCGGCCATCATGGCCATCCAGCCCGCCCTGGTTCGATCGATCTATCCGCGTGCCGCGCTCGGCCGCGGCCTCGGCTTCAACACCACCGTCGTGGCGACCTCGCTGGCCGCCGGGCCGAGCCTCGGCGCCGCGCTGCTCGCCATCACGAGCTGGCCGATTCTGTTTGCCGTCTACATTCCACTGGGTGTGCTGTCCTTCTTCCTTGCGGGCCGCTTCCTGCCCGTGACGACCCATGCCAAGCGACCTTTCGACGTGCTCTCGGCGGTACTGTCCGGCGGCACGTTCGGCCTGCTGATCTTCGGCGTCGACGGCGTGGGCCACGGCCATCCCGTGCCTGTGATCGTGGCCGAGCTGCTGGGTGCGGTACTGTTCGGTACGTTGTTCGTCTGGCGCCAGCGCAAGCTGGCGGACCCGATGATGCCGATCGACATGTTCGCCCGGCCGATCTTCTCGCTCTCGATCTCGGCCTCAACCTGCACCTTTGCCGCACAAGGCCTGGCCTTCGTCAGCCTGCCCTTCTTCTTCCATACGGTGCTGGGACGCGACGCCACCGCGACCGGCCTGCTGCTGACGGCGTGGCCGCTCGCCCTGGCCGGCGTCGCGCCAATCGCCGGCCGGCTGGCCGACCGCCACCATGCCGGCGCGCTCGGCACGATCGGCCTGACCTGCATGGCCTCCGGCATGATCCTGACCGCGCTGCTGCCGCCAGATCCCTCGGCGTTCAACATCATGTGGCGACTGGTCCTGTGCGGCGCGGGCTTCGGACTCTTCGCCGCCCCCAATAACCGGCTGATCATGAACGCCGTGCCGCGCGACCGCAGCGGCAGCGCCGGCGGCATCATCGCCACCGCGCGGACGCTTGGCCAGACGATGGGCGCCGCACTGGTCGCCCTGGTCTTCGGTCTGTTCGACTTTTCCGGCGGCGGCGCGGCTGACGCGGCGCGGGCGGCAATCTGGCTGGGTGCCGGCTTCGCCCTCACCGCCCTCGTGCTGAGCAGCCTGCGCCTAAGGCATTGATGTCATCCGACGTGAGATAGGCGCCTACTTCCCGGCCTTTCCCCCCTCGACGAGCGCCTCTCGAAGCTGTGCCGCCGCACTTCGCGACGCTGCATAGTAATCGAGCGATTGCTTCTCCAGCGATTCGGTCGCGCTCAACGCGCGGGCTCGGCCATCGACCATACCGGCTGCTCCGGCCGCCGCGCCGATGATCGCGCCTCCGGGAATGAAGTTCGTGGGATTGGCAACCACGTCGACAACCGTTCCGACCGTGTCGCGGACACTCGAGGGACCCAACAGGGGCAGTTGAACGCTCGGCCCGGGGCCGACGCCCCACACGCCGAGCGTCTGACCGAAATCAGCGCGGTGACCCGGTCGATTCCAGTCCGTCGCCACATCGAACAGCCCGCCGCCGCCGACCGTCGTATTGATCGCAAAGCGCTGGACGGTGTTCCAGCTACGGCCGAGATTCCCCTGGAGCAGGTCGTTTATGGCGACGGCCGGCTGGCGCAGGTTTCCGACGAGGTTGTGGATCCCATTCTGCGCAACACTCGGCATATGTTCCTGGTAGGCGCGAGCGACGGGTTGCAGCGCATTGTCGTCCACGAACTTGTTTCCTGCGAAGACGACACGATTGGTCGGCTCGGCCGGATCGTTGATCCGCCTGTATTCGGCGCGTGCCTCGGGCTCGGCCGGCGGATGGGCGCACGCGCCGAGGGTGATGGCTGAGCCGGCACAGATAGCTGCGCCCAGCAGGCGCTTCGCGGTCGTGGCAATGGACATCTCGATCTCCATTTCAGGGCACAGGCGCAATGTTGTCAGAAGCGATATCCGACCATAGCCAGGATGTTCATGTTCACGTTGGATACCGTGATCGGGCTGTAGTCGGCAGACCCGGTGAGCCAGACCAGGCCGGCATCGGCGGAGAGTATCCAGTTCGCGCCGAGCCGATGCCGCAGGTTGACGCCCAGCCCGACATTCTTGATGCCCGACTCCGCCTGGTAGATGGCGTAGCCGGAGGTAATCGACTGCCCGGGCGTGACGCCGAACCAGGTTTGCATGTAACTCTGGTCGGCCCAGGTGGCGAACAGTCGCCCCGTGACCGTCGTATGGTCCCCCAGCCGAACCGGCATCGCGATCAGGCCGTCGATCAAGAGGCCGTTGTTGCCCTCAGCGAGGTATTTGGTCAGCGTGGTCCCCAACACGACGGGACCCAGCTTGTAGTTCGCAAAGGCGCGTAGCCCCGCGGCGGCTGGAATGTTGCCGAGCCCATTCAACCGCTCGTCGCCCTGGGTGAAGACGTTGTTGCTGCCCTGCAAGCGACCGAGACTGTAGGTCAGGCCGCCGCCGATCTGCAGGCCATCCTTGCGCCAGTAGGCGTTCAGTCCCGACGTATCGAGCGAGATCATGTCATTGTAGATGACGCTCACGAGCGGTACGGGCGAGACGAAGTAGCGGTCGCTGCCTTCGAAAGTCGGCCGGACCAGTGCACCTGCACCGAGGGTCACGGACCAGACACTCGATTTGCCGTTGCCGGCAAACGGGTCGCTGGCTGGCTGCCCGTGGGCAACGGGCGACAGCGCCAGAGAAGCGGCGATGAGCCAGAAGGCGAGGGACAAGGACCTGCGCCGCCGCTCAAGGGCCTCGGAAGGGAGATGCATCGATCAAACCTGCCTGGTTCGGTGAGGAAGACCTCGACCATAGGAGCAGGCGGCGTCGCGCTGTTTTAAGTGATGTTAAGAGATGTTACCGCCACCGACTGCCGGCTTGCCGGGCAGCCTCGCACGAACGATCAGGCCATGGGGTGCGCGGTCGAGAAGTTCGATCTCGCCGCCGTGACTCCTGACGACATCACGAGCAATCGAGAGACCGAGGCCAAAGCCGCTGCGCGCAACGCCGCCGCGCGCAGCGTCTACCTTGAAGAACGGGTCGAAAGCCTTCTTGCGCAGCACCGGCGGAATTCCCGGCCCATCGTCACCAACATCGATCTCCACATCGTGCCCCTCCAGGAGACGAAGCGACACCGTGACGACAGCGCCATGCTTGGTCGCATTGTCCACGATGTTGGAGATCGCACGCACCAGCACGTTCGGCCGGCATCGATAGGTGTGTCGCGGCGGCCCAACGTATGTGACGTTGTGGCCAACATCGGCGAATTCGGCACAAACAGTCTGGAGCAGGCTCGGCAGGTCGACACGCGATAGCCCTTCAGAACGAACGTCGTCGCGCAGGTAATTGAGCGTCTCGTCGAGCATGTGCGTGATCCGCGCGATCTCATGGAGCTGCCCTTCCCGATGCACCGGATCGGCGACCCTTTCCGCGCGCAGCCGGAGCCGGGTCAACGGAGTACGAAGGTCATGGCTGATGGCGGCCAGCATGCGTGTGCGCTCGTCGAGCAGGGCACGAATTCGCGTGCGCATGTCATCGAGCGCATCGGCGACCTGGACGATCTCCCTGGGTCCACGGCGGCGCACGATCCGCCTGTCTTCCGGGGATCGCCCGAAGGACTGCGCGGCCGTCGCCATGGCGGACAGCGGCGAGATGATCCATCGTACGGCATAGATCGATAGAAGCGCCACGAAGAGCAACATGATGATCAGCATGAGAGCGGAAGGGGCCAGGACGATCGTCCAAAAGCTCAGGCCGACCAACACCTCGAACAGGAGCGCATCACGCTCGTTGAGTCGAACGACGAGCTGGTCGGGATCGCCGCCCAGAGAAGGAACGACTTCCAGAGCTTCGACACCCCAACCCAGATGCAGCCTGCGTATCAGAAGCATGACCGGAGCCGACAGGCAGCAGTCTTGTCGGGAGATCTGCAGGTCGCTCAGAGGGACGCGCCTCACCTTGATGCCGATATCCCGGGCAGCGGTGAGGATCGCGGCGACATCGTCGTCGCTCTTAGATGCCTGGGCGAGCCGCGTTATCGTGCCAATCTGAGTCGCCATGGTCGTCGCGCTGTATCGTGGATTCTCCTCGACGAAGAGGACTATGACGGTCATCACGATGAGGGTCGCCAGGATCGTGGAGATAGCCACGATGCCCGTGATCTGGCCGGTAATGCTGCGGGGGATCAAACGATCGAGGATTCGCATCGAGCGTCGCCTTTCAGGCCTCGCTGACCGGCGGGGTGAAGAGGTAGCCACCCAGCCGCACCGTCTTGATGAAGGTCGGCTCTCGCGGATCCGGCTCGATCTTCTGCCGGATGCGGCTGATATGAACGTCGATGCTGCGTTCGAGCGGCCCCGCCAGACGGCCGTGCGTCATCTCGACGAGCTGGTCGCGCGACATTACCCGGCCCGGATTCTGGCAAAGAGCGGCCAGCAGGTCGAATTCGACCGTCGTCGTCGCGACTTGGACGTCGTCGGGATTGCGCAACTGACGTGTCGCGAGATCGAGGCGCCATCCGTAGAAGACCAGCCGCCGCAGGCGCGGACGCGAGCCGTCATGTCCCCCTTGCGCGCGTCGAAGGAGTGCGCGGATTCGGGCAACCAGCTCGCGGGAATTGAACGGCTTGGTGACGTAGTCGTCGGCGCCGATCTCGAGGCCAACAATGCGATCGACATCCGCGCCTCGCGCCGTCAGCATGATGATCGGAATGGTCGACGCCGCCCGCAGCCGGCGGCAGATGCTGAGCCCGTCCTCGCCCGGCAGCATGATGTCGAGCACGACGAGGTCGACGGGCGAGGCGGCCATCGACGCCTCCATCTCGGCGGCCGACGCCACTGACAAAGCCGTAAAGCCGTTCTCGGCAAGTACCTCCACCAGCATCCGCGAGATTTCCGCGTCGTCCTCCACCAACAGGACACTAGGCCTTCCGTCGACGTTCATGGGGTGGGGTAACGTGATTTCGGCAACTCCGGGCATCTCACCATCTTTCCCCTTATCGTACGACGGGGTCACTGTCCGAGTTGTTTCCGTTTGTTAAGAAGACGCGATCACAATTGACAGTCACCGCCATGGGGACTTGAACAAGCTAGCCCGTCGCGTGCATCTCGCGGAACAGCGACGGCGCCATGCCGAAGCGGCGCTCGAAGGCCTGGCAGAGTCGTGCCGAGGAGCGCAGGCCCACGCGGCCCGCGATCGTCTTGAGCGGCAGGCCCTTGGCCAATAGCGTGCGCGCCGCGTCGAGCCGCAGCGCCTCCACGAAGTGCGCCGGTGTCTTGCCGGTCGCCTCGACGAACTTGCGATAGAAGCTGCGCTCCGACAGGCCCGCGCGCGCGGCCAGCGTCGGCACGTCGAGCGGCTCGTCGAGATGGGCCTGCATCCAGTCGATCAGCCTCGCGAACGGGACATCGGCCTCGGACTGCGCCTGCAGCAACGGGCTGAACTGGGACTGGTAGCCGGGCCGCCGTGCGTAGAGCACGAAGTGCCGCGCAATCAGATTGGCCGTCGCTGCGCCGAGATCGGCCTCGACCAGGGCCAGCGCCATGTCGATGCCGGTCGTCACGCCGGCCGAGGTCCAGACCTTGCCGTCGACGACATAGAGCGCATCGGCATCCACGGTCAGTGCCGGGAACTTGTCGGCCAGCCGCTGGCAGCTCGCCCAGTGCGTGGCCACCCTCCTTCCGTCGAGCAATCCGGCGGCCGCCAGCACGAAGGCGCCGGTGCACACCGAACCGAAGCGCCGTGTCCGGGGTGCCACCCTGCGCAACCAGCGCCGCACGTCCTCGCGCGCCATCACGGCCTTGAGCCCTCGCGATCCGCCCGCCACCAGCAGCGTGTCGTACTGCCCGCCGAACCGGCGGCTCACCAGCGCGACGCCGCAGTTGGACGTAACCGGGCCGCCGTCGGGCGAGACGATCTGCACGTCATAGGCGGGGCGTTCACGTCCCTCGTTGGCTGCGCCGAACACGGCGGCGGGCCCGGTGACATCGAGGAGCTGGCAGCCTTCATAGGCCAGGAGGGCGATGCGGCGGGGCTTTGGCATTGGCAGAAATTAGCCTCTATTTGTCATTTCTGCCAGACGCTCGATGAGGCTATACACGCACATTGTCATCCCGAGCGCAGCGAGGGACCTTTACTTCCACCGTGCAAAGGTCCCTCGCTGCGCTCGGGATGACACCTCTCTTGAGTTCGTGAAAGGAATTCCCATGGCAGACACGGTCCACATCGGCATCCTGCTCTTTCCCGACGTCACCCAGCTCGACGCGACCGGCCCCGCCCAGGTTCTGTGTCGCGTGCCCAATGCGAAGCTTCACATGATCTGGAAGACGCTCGATCCCGTGCGGACCGACTCCGGCTTCTCGATCGTCCCGACGACCACCTTCGCCGACTGCCCGCAGCTCGACGTGATCTGCGTGCCGGGCGGCGGCGGCCAGGTCCCGCTGATGACCGACGAGGAGACGCTCGCCTTCCTGCGCAAGCAGGCGGAAGGCGCGCGCTACGTCACCTCGGTCTGCACGGGCTCACTGGTGCTCGGCGCCGCCGGCCTCCTCAAGGGCTACAAGTCCGCCTGCCATTGGTCGTCACGCGAATTCCTGCCGGCCTTCGGTGCAATTCCGGTGGCCGAGCGCGTCGTGCGCGACCGCAATCGCATATCGGGCGGCGGCGTCACGGCCGGCATCGACTTCGGGCTCACCCTGGTGGCTGAACTGGCCGGCGAGGAAGTCGCCAAGTCGATTCAGCTCACGCTCGAATACGATCCGCAGCCGCCCTTCGATTCCGGCAGCCCCGAGAAGGCCGGACCCGAGCGTGTGCAGCGTCTGAAGGAACGCATCCACGGCATGCTGCTGAAGCGCCAGCAGGCAAACGATGAGGCTGCGGCCAAGCTCGCTTGAGCAAGCCGCCGCTCAGGGGAAGGGCTGAACCGCTGCACGGCCACTCCGCCAGACCTGGGTTTCGACGGTGAACAAGCTTGAACTGAAGGTTCCGCCGCCAGCCGCCGCTTTGCTCGTCGCCGGTGTCATGTGGTTGGTCGCCTACGGCTTGGACAGCCTCTCGTTCGCGTTGCCGGCGCGGCGAGCGGTCTTGATCGTGTTGGCCGTTTCAGGAATTGCAATTTCCGCGGCCGGCGCCTGGTCGTTCTGGCGCGCCCGAACGACCGTCAATCCGCACAGACCGGAGGCTACCTCGTCGCTCGTCGCGACAGGAATTTTCCGCTTCACTCGAAATCCGATGTATCTCGGCCTCTTCCTCGTCCTGGCAGGATGGGCCGCCCATCTGGCGAACGCAGCGGCCCTGCCGGGCCCGCTGCTGTTCGCTCTTTACGTCACACGCTTCCAGATCTTGCCCGAAGAGCGGGTGCTCGCCACCAAGTTCGGCCCGGAGTTCGACGCCTACAGGCGTCGGACCCGGCGCTGGATCTGATGCGGGCCGAGGCTGCAGAGCCGCCCGGAATGGCATCTGCGACCTCGTCTTCCGCAACGTCCTGCTCAAGACTCCAAACTCGATCGATCACCCTCCAGCCGCCAGACGCTGCAGCACGGCCTCGAGCGTCACGGTCCCCCGCCGCATCTCGCCGCCCGGCGGAAAGTCCAGGCGACCGGCATTGATTGCCTCGTCGAGGTCCGCGAGCTTCTCGGCATAGTCGGCACCCAGACCCGCCGCCACCAGCCCGGCCACCCAGTCCTCGCGTGACGACGGCACCGCGGTCACCGGCTTGCCGAGCAGCCGCGACAGGATCTCCGCCGCATCGAGCGCCGAGTAGCGAGCGGGCCCATCGAGATCGACGATGCGCGTGCCCGGTCGCGGCTCGAACAGCAGATCCGCCGCGACGCGGCCGACATCCAGCGCCGACACGGCCTCGTTGCGCTTGTCGAGGGGGAGCTTGCCCGTCGGGAGCACGCCCGCGTCGCGCGCGACCGGCACCATGGCCGCCCAGTTCTCGAGGAATTCGCCCGGCCGCAGGAACACGAGGGAGGGCGCGACCCCGGCAAGGGCCGCCTCGAAGTCATGCAGGACACTCACGATGCCGTTGCCCTCGCTGAGATGCGCGCCGACCGACGAAAGTGCCACGACATGCGGCACACGTGCCGTGCGCACCGCGGCGGCGATCGAACGCGCCGCGGCGCGCGAACCCGCCAGCACGTCTTCCGACTGCTTCGGCGGGACCAGCATCACGAAAGCGGCCTCCGCGCCCTCGAATGCCGCAGCGAGGCTGGCCGTGTCCGAGGCGTCCGCGCGCACGGTCTCGACACCAAGCCCCGCCGCGCGCGCCGGATCGCGGGACACCGCGCGTACCGGAACACCCTGGTGCTTCAGGGATTCGAGCGCTGCACCACCGACCTGACCGGTGACTCCCATGATGACGAACATTGCGACCTCCAAGGTTGTGAGGTTGCACCTAACATTCCAGTACGCTTTCCATAAGTACGCACATTTTTTATACTAGGTATCAGTCATGGGTTTGGAGGCGCACGCGATGGCCGAGACGAAGGCTCCCTGGTGTCCGGTGACGGCGACGGTCGAAGTGATCGGCGGCCGCTGGAAGTCCACGATCCTGTATCATCTGAAGGACGGGCCGCGGCGCTTCAACGAGCTGCGGCGCCTCGTTCCGGGCATCACGCAGCGCATGCTGACCTTGCAGCTTCGCGCACTGGAGGAGGACGGAATCGTGTCGCGCAAGGTGCTCAACACCGTGCCGCCGCACGTCGAGTATTCGTTCACGAAGAAGGGCTTGAGCCTCGGCCCCATCCTCGATGCGATGGAGGAATGGGGCGCAGCCAATCGTCCGCGCAGGCGCGGACGCGCCGAGGCGCGCTAGTTCGCGCCGGCCGTTGCGCTTTCGATGGTGATGGCCTTGCCGGCCGCCATGTCGAACTTGAGACGACGCACGTAATCGAGATCGCGCCCCGTCACGCGCACGAAGCGGCTGCCATCGGGATAGTCGATGGCGTGGATCGCTCCGACATCGTAGACGCCGGCATGGCCGGGCTCGAGTCTATAGGTCTTGACCTTCTCGAGCTTCGCATCTCCCGCGTCCGTGCCGCCGTCGACGCGCTTGTATTCGCTCATGTCGGTGTACTTCACCGCCTGACCATAGACCGCCCACGAGGCGCCGTGATCGTGCGGCGGGCTCTTGTGCGGCTTGGGATTGCAGTGCGCCAGCACGACGAAGCCGAGGTCCTTGTCTTCGTAGAGCTTGCGCGTGCCGATCGGCGCGGCGGGACCGACCGCCTCATCGACGAACGAAGCATTGGCCAGCAGCTTCTCGAGCAGCACGCGAACCTGCTCGCGACCGGCGGCCCCCTCGTGCGTCTTGAGCGCAGCCTGGGCATCCTTGACGAACGTATCGAGTGTATAGGTCACGGCGGCGGCTCCCCGAATGGATGGCTGGAAAGAGCGGGCGGAAATGATCCGCCCGCCCCCCATCCGTGTCAACGACCGCCGAAGATGCGGCGGGCGATCACCATACGGTGCACTTCCGACGGGCCCTCGTAGACCCGCATGGTGCGGACCTTCTGCGCCATGATCGACAGCGGCAGCTCCTGCGTCACGCCCATGGCGCCGAACGCCTGCTGGGCATGGTCGATCACCTCGCTCGCCATCTCGGTCGCATAGACCTTGATCATCGACGCCTCCATGCGCACGTCGCGGCCCTCGTCCTGCTTCACCGCGGCATCCATCACCATCAGGCGGCAGGCATGAAGCTTCATCGCAGCGTCGGCCACCCACCACTGGATGGCCTGGCGGTCGGCGAGCTTCTCACCGAAGGTCACGCGCTGGTTGGCATGGTCGACCAGCATGTCGAGCGCGCGCTGCGCCATGCCGACACACCAGGAGCCCATCTGCAGGCGGCGAATCGTGAGGCGCATCTGCATGGGCGCGA